>Ga0209343_10000537_pt1 | contig 52964 bp, 51 predicted proteins | sample RifCSPlowO2_02_FD_184026 | JGI IMG/M metagenome (GOLD analysis project Ga0209343, IMG submission 184026) | Groundwater microbial communities from Rifle, Colorado - Rifle CSP2_plank lowO2_0.2 (SPAdes) (version 2) | ecosystem: Environmental > Aquatic > Deep subsurface > Groundwater | place...
CCGGAAACATTTTTTGAAATTCTAGAATATTCATTGGGCAGTCAATTGGCTTATTAACATCATTTTTCTGATTGCCAATTGTATCTGTCATTGCCGCATTCCTCTACGGCGCACTGTACCTTAAATCAAATTGGGTGACAACCGGATAGGCAGGTAATATTAATCTATTCAGTCATGTGCATATCAACAATAACTCGGAAATGACCTTCCTAAATAATCATCCTGAATTTATCGCAAACTATTATTCAAAAAAATATTATCACGCCGATATTTATGCAGCGAATCAAAATAATTTCGGCGAATTTTTATTGTGGGACAGCTTAACCTGCACGGGTAAAACCAATGAAATGGTAAAAGATGCGGTCGATTTTGGTCACAAACAATTTCTCACATTAACCGAAAAAGATAACGCGGGAACCCATTTTTATTATTTCGCAACACCCTCCTCTTCTGTTGCGATGAATCAAGTGTATCTCAACAATTTAGATGCGCTCAAAGCATTTGTAAAATATTTCAAAGCAAAAACACAAGACGCAAAAGAATTATCAGCATGGCGCGACATCAAATTAATAATTGAAAAAAAGCATTCTGACATTGAATTGCTGCTCGATGATCAATTAATTTCAATTGACGCTAAAAAAGAATTTTATCAAGATATTTCACATCAATTAATTAAAAATCCGCGTTTATCAAAAACACAGTTAAATTGCATACATTTATTAGCAATGGGCTTTTCAGCTAAAGAAATTGCAGAACGATTGAATTTGTCTCGTCGTACGGTTGAGAGTTATTTAGCGCATATTAGACATGTTTATGGTTGTCGAAATTCGAAGGAATTGATTGCGCTGTATTATAATCGTTAATAATAATTTTATTTTCTCGGTCTCACTTCTCTAGAAAGAACAGCGAGACTTTTTCCAGAAACATATCGTTTTGTTTCTTCATCCCATCTAAAGTTATCTTGTATTTTTTTGAGCTTATCTCGAGTTACATGACCAACACTGGCTGTTAAATCACCGTCGGGAAGTACCATATCTAATTTTTTTGATTCTTTTAATGTGCTTCCCAACACATCTTTAGACAATGCAAAAGAAGGTTTTATTTTTTTAGGGAAGAAATTTATTGATCGGCGAAACATATCACACACCTCACTTATTGCGTAAATGATGTCGGTGGTTCAAGTGTCTCAACAGGAACAGTTTTGCCTGGCTGAGAGCCTCTTACAGCTCTTGCATTTGATTCTCTGATTGCTGCTGCTGATGGCTCCATTGCATCACCCCATTTCCACATGGCGTTGCGAGATGTCATTGGCGATGTTTGAGCCTTTTCGTCAACTGGAATAACCGCCACCGCTTCATGCATTGAAACAAAACGCATGCAATTCTCAAGCGAATATTTTTGTTTTAAATGCGCTGCAAAGGCGTCAATTTCTGCTGATGTTAATGTTGTGGAAACGCAATACCAATTTTCACCAAACTTTTTTTCAGCAACTGAGATTACATTTTCTTCAGTGCTTATACCACTTAATATTCTGGAAATGCTAGAACCTGCGCTTAAACTAATCGTTATTTTTTCGCCTTCATTTACAGAAGAATTTTTATATTTTGGATTTAAAAGTCTCATATTTACCTCGTTTATTTTTCAAAAAATTACATATTAATTTTGATAGGAATTTCTGTAGCGATCGGGAACTATAACCTATTACCTCTGCTGTAATTAATTATTATAAATACCTATCGTGGACTAAATTGCTGTTCTGTTGAATTACTTAATAAACTTTCTTCTTCTTTAATTAAACTGGTACATGAAAATAGTCGAATGCCTTCGTAATGAGAACCCAGTAAAAATTGATCTTTGTGAACGGCATGATACCTAGGCATTTCGCGCAGCATTCTTTCTCTGGTCGCTAATATTTTTCCTGTATTAACACTAACGACATGCATATCTGATATATCTGGATACGAATCAGTTTGATTAATGACTACTATTTTTCTGCCTTCATCAACAAAAAATAATTGGCTTTTTTCACCATGTGTGTGTTGCTTAATATTATGTATAAAAATGCAATGCATCGTTTCTAAATCTAATATACGAATGATCTTGTCATCATAAGATTCAAAAAGAATATGTTTTCCATCAGTGCTAATATCCATCACGTAAGAACGATCAGGTAGTTCAATATCCTGAAGATACTCAATTTTCGGCAGTGAACTGCAATCATAGATTGCATAACGACAACCCCAGACACCATAGATTTTTTCTACAAAAAGTCGCGTCATGTCTCTATTACAGGAAAGCGAGCGATATGAGCGAGATGGTGGTAACGTGATTGCAAATTCATCGAGAAATTGTTTTTGTTCCACGCCCCAAACTCTAATTTTATCGCTATCTGGCATTTGCGATAAAATATATTTTCTATCAGGTGACAGCTTAAGAAAATTTGGACCCTCACGCCAATCATACTCAAATATTCGATCATGTTTTTCTGTGTGGCAGTTAACAAAGTCAATATGATCAGGTTTTTTGTTTTCTCCTATTTGTTCAGCCAACATCATAACGGTGCCATCTGCATCAACAGAAACACCAAATAACATGCCATTGTATTTTTCAAATGTTTTTACACAGCGGCCAGTTGTAACATTCCAAAGCTTTGTATTGGTGCCAAAACTATTGGTGAGAAACCATTTTCCATCAGGACTGAACATCGCCAGATGCGCCAGATGATTAGCATCATCTTTTGTTTCAATCACACATGGATTTTTTCTGGTAGTATTACTTGCGCAACATAAACTAGCCCAGAATGACGGTTTTTCTGGTTGAAATACGCGTGAAAATAATAAAGATTTTTTTAGATGTGCGGTTAGATGCGGGGAGTATTCAAAACATGAGTTTCGATAAGCCAACAACAAAATACCAATACGCGTTACAGCTTGAAATTCCTTTTCATCTAAAAAATTTAGAACGCTAATGCCAATATCACTAATCTGAAAAACGCTAGAAATGTTTTGATACGCGCTAACAAGCAACATCCAATCAGTGAATTGTAAACTCGCGTATGGACTTCCATGATTGATGACTTCGGCAATGCCTTTGTGCCGATTAACAAGCTGTCTTGACATGATGCACCATTACTTATTTAACCTCTTCGCTTGATCTATTAATTCACATGCAGGAATAACTGCCACCGCCTCACTCATTGGAATAAAACGAATGCAATTTTCAAGCGAATATTTTTGTTTTAAAAATGCAGCGTATGCATCAACTGCATCACGTTGCAATGAAGTAAAAACGGTATACCAAGTTTTATCCATTGAGCCCAATTGCTTTTCTATTCGAATAACTCGTTCTTCTAATCTAATGCTATCTAACACGCTGGTGCCTTCTGAATTCAACAAGCATAATGAAATTTTTTCTTTATATTGCTGAAAAAATTGTTGCTGACTTGCAACTGAAGGAGTTGCGTCTTTATTCATCGTACCTGGATCTTCTGTATCTGACCCTGATTCAGACATAGCGATTGCCTCATCTTCTAATTTTTTCTCATCTCCTGATATTGTTGTTGGTGAATAGGGTGGATTTTTCGGCGCATAGCCTTTTCCTAATATAAATTTTGGCACAGACACTGGTTTAACATCATCCACCTTTGCGGACGCATGCGCATTTGGTAAAGTAAAAAACGCATATTCAGCGCCTGTTTCACCTGTAACTTGCTGCATAACTACGGTAGAACCAGTTTGTTCAACTCTATCCAGCGTAGGTATCGCACGATCAGGTTTTGCACGAACCGGTTTATCAAATGGATTATCAAATCTACTCATGGCCGTTTCCTCTATTGTTATTTATTTCATTCTCGGCGTTTCTCGAAAAACATCGATCGCGTTATTTAGACGAGCATTACCATCAAGTTCACGAATGCGGATTAGTGCTTTCATTTTTTCCAGCGCATCAAGTGGCGCCATTCCTTTTTCCACCTCATTACGAATCCATTTTTCTTTATCTGTCATCATCGCAATAAATTCGGGTGTATCGCATTCAGTTAATATTTTTTGCAAATGATCATCACCTAATGATCGTATAATAGATTGATATTCAGACGATAAAAAGATATCTGGCTTTATGTCATATTTCTGATTATAAAAGGAAGATGTTTGATTTTTGCAATGCTCAATTGATACTGAATTTATTACTTCCAATTGCTTTTCCTGAGACAATTTTGCGAATCGTAGCGGACTTATTAATTTAAATAATTCATTATTGGTATGAATTGAATTTCTTAGGTGAGAATACGCGGTAGCTGAATCGTAAAATAATATTGACAATATATTTCTTTCTTTCATTGGAAGAGATAAAAATTGCTGAACTGTAATTTGATTTTGAATTATCGCAATTACGCCTAAATTAGTAAAAAGAATATTTTCTAATGATTCATAATCTTCGGAAGATAATTTTTTTCCGATCTCATCAAATTTAAAATAAGATATTCGGTAGTTTTGAGCTTTCCATGTATGCTCCAGGCAATGCTCGATTGCTTTATTTAATCGACAAATACCGTCCAGATTGCGAATGCGTATCAGCACATTCATTTTTTCAAGCGCATCGTTTGGGTTCATGCCTTCTAAAACACGCGCATCAATCCATTTGTTTCTATCCGTAATCATGTCAATAAATTGCCACGTATCATCGACGGTCAGATTGACTGAAATTTCACGAGCTTTTTGCATTGCATCTTTATATTCATCTGATGCAAAAACACGATGTGTTGTCACTTTATGCTCACGTTTCCAGAAAGTCGCTTTTGGTTTCTGTGCGTCTGCGTTTATAGCAGAAACTTTTGATTCCAAACCTTGATCATCAAGTGACTTGCTATATTTATCAAAATCAAAACTCGTTGCACGAACAGCTTGAAAAAGCGCAGGTGCAGTCAGTTTTCCAAATAATCGACCATTGAACATTCTTCGCATAAAAAACCTCTTTCTAAAAATTCACTTAGTGAGTTTGCGTCGGCGTAGGAGTGACAGCGGTTTTCTGTCCTGATGTCTGGTTTTGCTTGAAAAATTTCATCCACTCATTCACCACTGATTCTATTGTTTTTCTTTCCGCGTATTCCTTTTCAACAATCGGTGTCCGCGTAACCCACGCCTCAATTTGTAATTCCAATTTATCTAAATTGGCCATGACACATTTTCCACGTTCATAAAATGGATTTAATTCGATATCTACAGCTTTCGCAAGTGCGACGAGATTATTTACTGTCAGACTATTTCGGCAGAGTAAAAACATTAGCATCCATTTCATATGCTCAATTGACTTTTCTGCACCGTCCCTTTCCATGTTAGATAAATATTTTCTTACCCATTCTGCACGCAACGGTTCATTCTCATCTTTGAGCGCCATACCTAATAAATTTGCAAACGCATGTATTTGTAATGCACACGATTCTAAATTCTCTAATGCTTGTAAAAATGCAGGATTTTCTTTTACTCCTGGAATCTTCTCAAAATCTATAGCTATTAATTCTACAGCGGTACCAGAAATGATATAACTTGCTGGCATGAACCCTGCAATTGCATCCAAAGCCTGATGATAATTTGTCACTAATTTTTCAAATAATTTTTTGCTATTTTTGACATCAATTAAAAATGCCATCAATTTTTCAATCTCATCTGAAATTGCGCGAATATCATTAATAAACGATGTTTTCTCAAGCGCTAACGTTGCACTGCATTCCTTCTTCAATAATGCCACATATGGATCTATAAGCGGCGACCATTGAATCGGATCTAGCAATAATTCTGGTTGCGAAAATGTATCAGAACCAACAAGATTATTCGCCAGTTCTGCTAATAATTCCACTAAGCCCCCTACTTTTTTTTCTAAATCATCCGTTACAATAGATTGACCTTGTAATGCATTTACAACAGAAAATGGCGTTAATTTCGCTGATAAATAATTTTTTTCACTCGATTCTGGAATAGCTAACGCATCAGGCATAGATTCTTCTGCAGCCAATGATTTTGCACCATTGAAAGTCAGAATGACTGATGGATTTTCACCAGGGTTCATTTGAAAAGCTTCAGCAATATCGTCGTAATCAAAATCCGGATCACTGCTATCCGCTTCAAAATTGACATTTAGAGTGGTGTTTTCATGTGCGTCTGCTACTAAATCGTACTCTGGTACAAAATCGTACTCACGATTCAGATTGTCACTCATCAAATTGCCAGTATTTTTTCTCATATTATTCGCCCTTGAAATGGTACACCTTCAATATTAAGCGGAAAAATTAAAGCATAATTAAATTTAAAAAAATACAGTATAAATACGGTATTTAGAAAAAATTTTAATACTGTACACTTAACATATCACCGAATGATTTTTTATTTAAAAACAGCACCAGCAGCCGGCTTTTGTTCTTCCAGCAAACCTTTCACATGCTTTATTAAATCCTGATTAAATATTTTGCTGTCTCGAATTCCATTTTCAGAAAATATTTCTTCACCAAAAGCTTCATGCAACACCATTCGCATTTTAATACCACCGGGACTTAACAGCGTCCCACTAAAAATGGAGCAATGCGGCGTGTTGGTTAAAGACAAAAAATTCAAGCAGATTCCGGTTGGTCTATCATCATAAATTTCTAAGATTAATAAATTAAATTTATTTCTTAGTGATTCATAAAATACAGTCTCATTTTTACAAGCCCATATTTCTGGATGAAACCGTTTATAAAATAAATCGTTGAGTAATATCATTAGTTCTTTTCGTTTTTCAGGTTCGCTATCAACAATACGAAAACAGGGTGCTTGAAATACACTCAGATCATTCACTAAACTAATTGCAGCAGCCATTGAGCCGGTTATTCGTAGTGGATCAATTCGAAACGTAGGATCTAATGCCAGTGAAGGATAAATGGTAAGAAGCAGTAATTTAATTTGCATTTCATGATGATCAGCACGAATATATTTTTGAAATATTGATTTTAATCCTTCCCAATTATTCATCGCATAGCCCAGCCTAATGAGAGATCCTATTATTATTTGTGAATCCGATGATGAGCCTTCTAATTTTTCAATAAAAAGATTCCAACAGTGCATCATTTTGGATTTATCGTTTAGCGAAATAACAAATTGGGTAAAGTGTTTTATTGCTTGGTCCTTCGTGTTGGGTGAAATGCCACCAAAAATATGATTAAAATGCGATTCTATAAAATTCCAATAATCTGCTTTTTCTCGCTCGTTTTTCACAGTAGATATGATTTGGGTAATCATCTGTAAAACGTGCGGTTCAGTCACAAATGATAGATCCCCCCATTTGCTTGTGGCAATTACAATGTACTGAAAACACACTTCCATCATCTCGTGATCTTTTGTTACAAGAACAAGCCGTGAGAGAGAAATGATTCTTTGCTTATAAGCAATTGCAAAACTCTTATTAATATCTTTTAGTTTTTCAAGTAAAATCTTAATTTGAGATTCGTGATCATTTAAAAAAAGAGTAAATGTAGTGTAACAATCGCATATGTGATTGTAGCCTTCATATTGTGAATATTCATCCATATTGTGCAATAGGTTCGCAGCACTATCTCGATACATTTTTATTGTGTCAGCATCCTGTAATGCGAGAGCTAATTTTTTGATGGATTTCCATCCTTGAATACGAACACTGGGCGATGAATCATTTATTTTTTTGTTAAAATAATCCAGGCACATTTTCATTTTTTCAGTATCTTTTAGCGCAATCGCAAGCTGCGTTAAAAAATAAATTGTTTGTCTATCTTCTGCGGCTGACCGATTAATATGTAACACCATATAATCATTTATTTTTTGTGAATCTTTTGTTGCAAGAAGTAGCTCAACAAAACAATCTACAATTTGCGTTTCATGCCCATACATTAATATAAAAGGGTTTTTTAAACTATCAGAAACCAAATTTAAGCAATGGTTTATTTTCTGATAATCTTTTAATATAATTGCAAACCGTGCAAGTGAGATTAGAAGGATATGCTCTGTTTGAAAAGAAGTAGCACGCTGCACTTTTTCTTTTAACAAATTCCAGCATTCTTCTATTTTCGCTTTATTTTGTGTATGTTCAGAAAATAAATAGAGTAATGAATCCATATCAAATCCATCAGCGCCATCATTTATGCATTGCTTAACAAGGTTGAAAATGCTTGCTTCCAAATTTGATGGAATCGTTTTAAGTAAGCTTTTCGCATTATCGATCATCAGTTTTAATTTTTGAAAAAAATCAAGATCACCAGACGATATGGCGTCAAATAAATCGGCTTCGTTTATATGTTCAATAAAATTGCTTTGCTGGAGAATAAATCTTTTTTTAATTGCGTGATCGCTTGGGGATTGTTGTGGTGAAAATAGTAGTTGTCTTATCACTGCGCTATACGAAAGCGGAATTTTTTCTTGCAATAATGGAATTTGTTTTTGTAGAAATGACTCTGGGAATTGAAATGCCAATCGCAATGCGATTAAGGTGCGTATATCAAGAAAAGTGAGCGTTTCATTAAATACATCCTGAACGCTTAAAAAAATCCAGAAAGAGTTAATCTGCTGATCATCTCGTTCTGTTGTTTGTACAGTAACTGCAGATTCTATTTTTGAATGATCATTGTTTTGTCGCACATTTTTCTCATTTTCGTTTATTAACTACAGCGGATGATAGAGTTAAAATATTTTCTACATGCTTGTTTAATTCACGCCTAAATAGTTCGGTGTCATGAATTGCATTTTCAGAAAACACTGCTTCGCCAAATGCTTCGTGTAAAAGCAGCCGTATTTTAATGCCGCTGTCATTTAAAACTCTCTCGCTAAAAGTGGAGCGACGCGCTGAAAATAACGATGCAAATCTTGAAAGCATCGCTTTTGGACGATCATTATAATCCTGCAGGATGATTAGATTAAATTTTTCTCTCAGTGCGTTATAAAAATGCGGTTCGTTTTCGCATACCCATTTGCTTGGATGAAATCGTCTGTGAAAGAAATCATTAAGCGATGTAAGAATAGGCGTTGATTGCTGATCTATAGCATCAAAATCAACTGTAAATTGTGGAATAAAATATTCACTCAACGTATTCATCAGATTGATTGCTGATACAATGACCTCTTTTGATTTAACTGGATAGCAATGTCGACCAGATAACGCTAATGACGGATAAATCGTTAAAACAGGTAATGCACTTGTAATGTTTTCAGGATCAAAGGATAGATGCGCAAGAAATAAAAGATGTAATTTTTTGGTATCTTGCATTGCATAGGCAAGACGAGTTAATGATTTTACTGCTTGTGGGTAGCTACTTTCTCCCATATAAGGTGGCCATGCATTTAAAAAATCCTTTGGAGTTTCGTACTCACCTATTACTCCATTAATAATATCCCAGCAGCGCATCATTCTAAATATATCATTGATGGATAGAACAAATTGAATAAAATGTTCCATTGCCGGCAAACGACGATTAGGATCTTTAATAAGTGCACGTCTAAATTTTTCCTCATAAAAATTCCAGCATGTAGTTTTTTCTTTTGCATCCTTTAGTGCGAGCATAAACTGAGTAGCGAACTTCATGCTCCATGGCTCGTAAATTAATAAAAAGTTTGGCCATATATCTGAAATGTCCACTATCAATTGAAAGCATGATCTCATCATGTCTATATTTTTAGTTGAGAGAACTAATTTTGATAAAGAAATTATTTGTTGGTTGATAACAACTGGGCTAGCCTTATCGGAAGAACCCCGCAGTTTTTCAAATAATGTATTGATTTGATTTGGGCAATCATTTAGTGCGATGGTGAGTTCAGTAAAGCAATTCCATATTTCACGGTAATCCCCATAAAAAGAATAATTTTTTTCATCCAATAATTTTTCAGCCGCCAATCCTTGATACACTCTTATGATGCTAGTATCTTGTAGCGCAAGGGAAATTTTTCTAAATGCAATCCATCCTTCTTCGCGAATATCAGATGATGATGCACTTTTCATTATTCCATTTAAATATTCTAAGCCTATTTTCATTTTCCTTGTGTCATTTAACGCAAGGGACAGCTGAGTTAAAAAATAAACTGTTTGATAATCAGGATATGGATTTTTTACATATAAATCCCAGTAGTTGTCTATTTGTTCTTCATTTTGCACTGCTATAAGCAGTTTAATAAAACAACTCAGTAATGCTTTTTCTGGCTCCCATGTTAGCAGTGTTCCTCTGGGCTCCCACCTTGATTGTGCGGTGTACTCAAGAAAATGAAAGGTCAATTTTATACATTCATTTATTTTAGTGTTATCCTTTAAAAGTAGGGCAAATCGTGCAAGAACACCTAAAAATTTAGCTTCGCGTTCTTGTCCGCCATCTCCAGTTGAAATATTCCATTTAAATTGATCCCAATGCTTATTTATTGCATCTGTATTTTGGGTACAATTAATAAGTATTGATAGTAATGCATCAACACTCGATTCATCAGTCCATAAAATCTCTATTCCTTTGTTAACGAAATGAATAATTTCTTCTTCAAGTTTTTTTGGAATACCTGAAAATAAGCTTCGTGTGTTATCAATCATCAGTTTTAATTTTTGAAAAAAATCAAGGGTGTCTGATTCCAATGCATTAAATAAATCCATTGCCTCTAAATTCGAATCGATATTTTGTTCTGTGAAAACAAATCTTTTGTGAATGGCGAGCTCATTTTTTGATTGAGGCTTGTAAAATATTAATTGTCTTATCACTGCGCTATACGCAAGCGGAATTTTTTCTTGCAATAATGGAATTTGTATTTGTAGAAACGACTCTGGCAATTGAAATGCCAATCGCAATGCGATCAAGGTTCGTATATCAAGAAAAGTGAGCGTTTCACCCAGCGCATCGTTGACGCTTAAAAGAAACCACAGGGGTTTAATTTGTAATGCTTGTTGTTCGGCTGATTCAACTGATCGCATGGTTTTTTTCACTATGAGAATTTTTTAGCAGATTACACTGAATTTCAAAAAATAAAAACCGTATTTATACGGTATTTTTCCAGATAAAAATAATTTAGAATTACACGGTTTTCTAACTTGCTATACGCGTTTTCGCTGTAGTGTACGTTTGTTTTATTGTGGAGCACAGTATGTGGATTTTCTTTTCGAAGCCTCAAGAAATGGTTTCTATTGAAATAGAAGCGACTCAAAATATCAATTTTCGACAAATTGATTCATCGATAAAACAAGTTGGATCATGGCGTGGACAGCGACTTCCACAATCCGTCACTATCCAGGCACCAAAAGATAGATTGGATGAAATTATTTTAAAATTATCAGCTCGTAATGAAATAACAAAAATTAATGATGACCTTACGGCGAGTGGTCTAGAGCTGCAAAACAGGCTTAGGAGTGAACGTGAAGAAATGAGTCGTCGATTTGGATTTGGAAAATAAAATAGTTAGCTTTGAAACAAATAGGGAGATAATTTCAAATTAGTATTTAATAATGAGCATAAATTATGCCTACACATAAAAAAGAAAATAAAAAACCAGCCGAATTTTATTTAACCGTACCAACGACTTTTTTTGAATGCCCAGATGTATTGCAGCATATTCTCTCGTTTATGAATTTGCGAGTTGCTTTCGATAATCAGGGAAAAATTAAAACGCCGGATTTTTTAAGTATATTAACTTGCTTTAAAGCATTTCACCTTGCACTGATAAATTATCCTGATTTTCAGAAAAGATTTGAGTTAATGAAAAAACTGGATTTGGGTTCACGTATCAGTAAATCACCACCATTATTTAAAAGTTTATTTCTATTTTGGAAAACAGTTGAAATTCCTTTAGCATCTGAAATTTTCAAACGGGATCATGATTTAATATATGATACGCATAATAGACTAAAATCAATATCTATCACCAGCGATCAATTTATTATGGATGATGAAGCAAGGATAGTTATTAATCTTCACAAAAGTTTTTCAGGCTGTAAACGTCGCGTGAAAATAGCCTGCCTATCCGGTTGTCACCCAATGTCAAATTCATGACCAATTTTAGCGTCTGATTTTCCATACACGTCTTTATAAGTCACACCTGGGGTGAGCGCGCCGAGCTCAAGTAATGAGCGAAATGAGATTGCGCGATAAAATCGACGATTAAATCTAAACATAAACTCATTCAAATACGCTTGCAGGTGTTTTTTTATAACGCCATGAAATGTTCCGTCAATCCAAGTTTTCAAATTAGCTGTGACAACACTGATCATGGGTAACGTGCTATCCATTTTTATTTTATCGCCACGCATTGCCACTGCTTCATGTTTAAACCCAAGCTTACTGAGACCTGAAAATTCTGCGCCATCATCACTAACAATGGATGCGCCAGATGAGATGCAATTTTGTGCAAATTGATTAACGTTTACAGCCATTTTATTTGGCAGCGTTTGCAATCTTATGCGGCCAGCTTGGGCGCGCTGCTTTATTTTCTTTGTAATCGGGTCGCGGATCTCTCGTTGTTTGAGCTCAACTGCGATAATAACGGGTGTTTGGCTTGTTTTGCCTGAAATACCGCTTTTTGTCTTGCCTCCAACGTATACAATATCTAATTCTAATGGCCATTCTTCGCCAATTTTGTCTCTATTTGGACGGACCATTGCGCTTCTGAGTTTGTGCAACATTTGAAATGCTGTTTCATATCGATCAATGCCTAATTTTTTCTGAAGCTCAAGCGCAGATACACCGGGCGTTTGTGTTGCAACAAGATGTGCAGCCCAAAACCATACGAGAATGTCAGTTTTACTGCGATGCATTACAGTGTTGGCAGTGATCGATGTATCGTCATGACACGCTTTACATCTCAAAACATGAGGACGTTTTGAGAATTTAAATGGCTCACCAACTTGAGAACATTTACTGCAACAGAAACCATCTGGCCATCGCATGCGTTCTAAATATTTTATGCAAGCGGTCTCATCCGGAAACATTTTTTGAAATTCTAGAATATTCATTGGGCAGTCAATTGGCTTATTAACATCATTTTTCTGATTGCCAATTGTATCTGTCATTGCCGCATTCTTCTACGGCGCACTGTACCTTAAATCAAATTGGGTGACAACCGGATAGGCAGGCTTAATTTAAACAACCACTGATTTCAAGCAAAAATAACTAAAAACAACCCTGTTTTTTATGCAATTTTGTGATAAAATGAACATATTATTTCAGCAAAAATATGTAACATTATGAAAAGATTGATAAAATATGATCTTGATCACTGGAAGGTGTCGCATACCCGAAAACCGTTAATGATGCGTGGAGCACGCCAGGTTGGCAAGACGTATGCAGCACGAGAATTGGGGAAAACATTCGCGCATTTTGTAGAAATCAATTTTGAATTGCGCCCAGATTTTATTGAGATATTTGAAAAAGATTTGGACCCTGTGAGAATTGTGAATGCGCTGGTCACCATGACCAGACAATCAATCATACCCGGCGAGACATTATTATTTTTTGACGAAATTCAAGCGTGCCCCAAAGCCATCATTGCGCTGCGATATTTTTATGAAATGATGCCCGCATTGCACGTGCTTGCCGCCGGATCGTTATTGGATTTCGCTATTGATCAGGTCGGCGTTCCCGTTGGGCGAATTGAGTTTTGTTATGTGTATCCCCTGTCATTTATGGAGTATTTGGCGTCGCTGGGTCATCACGCACTCATTGAAATGATTTTAGCGTTGCCAGAGAAAAAAACATTGGACGTTATTTTTCACAAAAAATTATTCGAATTGCTTGGGCAGTATATGCTGTTAGGCGGCATGCCAGAAGTGATAATGGAATTCATTAAGCAAAAAAATATTGCGCAAGCGTATCATCTACAAAAAATAATCGTCAATGCTTATCGAAACGATTTTCCAAAATACACGAAAAAATTACAGATTAAATATATTGAAACGTTATTTCACTACATACCTCGCAGTGTTTCGCAGTTATTTAAATTTTCACATGTGGATGGTGATTATCAAAAACGAGAGCTCTCGCCCGCATTAACTTTGCTTGAAAAAGCAGGAATTATTCACAAAATAGTTCAAACAGCAGCAAATGGTTTTCCATTGGGTGCAGAAGCAAAACTAGATCGATTTAAATTAATCTTATTAGATGTGGGTTTGAATCAAATCATGCTGGGAAATTCATCACCGGAATTTTTATTCAATCCGCTGGAAGCATTTGTTAATAAAGGCGCGTTAACCGAGGCATTTGTAGGTCAGGAGCTTGTCGCATACTCACCAGGCTATGCACCTGCTGATTTATATTATTGGCACAGAGAAAATCAAACCAGTAATGCGGAAGTAGATTATGTAATTTCATTGCAGGACCGCATTATTCCGATTGAAGTTAAAAGCGGAAAAGGTAGCACATTAAAAAGTTTGCATATTTTTCTGGAAAATAAATCGAAGGCAACTTTTGGTGTGCGATTTTCAACACACCCTTATTCCGTTGAGAAGAAATTGCATTCATATCCGCTATACGCCATCGCTAGTTTTTTAACACAACACGATCAATCATTACGAGAAAAATTACAGAAAATGGCGGTTGAATAGTATGACATCCTCAAGCTTCCGCATTGCCCAATAATTCAACCTAACCTAAAAAGCGTTTGAGCAATGGAACCGTGGTTCGGGTGATAAACATAATTTACCCTGTAATTTTAATATTAAATATTAATATTACAGGATTAAAATCAATGGGTTAATGTTAAAAATATCAAAAAGTGCGCGCACTGTCGTGTATGCCTGTGATGGTCTCTTTTTCTCTCTCAGCGCCGGTGCGGCGCATTCACGGGATAGGGATCTTATTTGTTGATGCGTGATCATCACTGATTAATTCGCCGGGTGAGTTTCTAATGCCAACCAATCTCCCGAGATCTTTTCCATCTTTTGCATTGGCAATCGCTTTGAAAAAAGTATCGCAATCAAATTGTTTCACTGGGGTTGCGGGAATTGCAAACGCGCAATTAACTGGTTCTCCATCATCGCGAGTGATGCATTTTGTGCAAAGTAAAATTTCTTGCAATTCTGGCCACTCTTTTTTTGTTGAAGACACGCTTTCTTCCCAGGGTTCATTGGTAAATTTCCGCAGCGCGATACGCAAGAAGAGAGTATTCAGCAGTTGATTGAGCTCAGGTTCATTTTCAAAGAATGATGGTTTGGAAAATGATGGCAGGTGAGGCGCTGAATCATTATTAACTAACATTTCTACAGGAAAACAATTTTGTGGAAGAGGATTTCTGGTCATTTGCAAAAAGGGTTTATATTTTTTTCCATCAGTGATGTTTGTTTCGTAATGAGTCTTTTGCCTCACAACAAAAAATGGAAACCCTGCGGTGTAATTTTTTGGAGCTCTCAGCATTGAAAATAATCGCAATATAAACCCTTCTCTACGTTAACCAGACAAGCTTCTAAAACACAGACGCCAACCACTGACGTATATCTCCAATCTCAGCGTCAATAATCTCGTGCCCCATCGCATATTCCTTCCATTGCGCATTGGGGTGAGTTCGCTGAATGATGTCATAAGACATTTTTCCGGCAAAACAAGGCAAAGTCATGTCATGCGTACCGTGGGTGATGAAAATAGGGGTTTTTTGCGTACCGGGATTTACTGTGTCAGTATGTTCATGCAGCAGCGGCAGGTAACACGACAATCCCAAAATACCCGCGATGGGTTTTGCTTGGCGCATGCCTGTGTAAAGCGCCATGGCGCCACCCTGGGAAAATCCCGCAATGACAATGCGATTGGCCGGCGTGCCTTGTTCTATTTCTTGTTGGATGATTGCTGAAATCGCTTGCTCTGATGCCTGAATACCTATTTTATCTTCGCGATTCAAATCCGTTAAACTGTAAACATCATACCACGCGCGTGTTGGCATTTGCTGGTTGATGGTCACGGGGCGAAGCGGCGCATTGGGAAAAACAAAACGCAGTGGCAGTTGATTGTGATTCCAGAAATCAGGGACAAGCGTGTCAAAATCGTGATAATCTGCGCCTAATCCATGCATCCAGATAACGGTGCCAATATTTTTTTGGGGAGGATTGATGATGTTGGTTTCAAGTGTGGTAAAAGTGGCTCGATGGTTTGTGCTAACGGGCATATTGTGTTTTTCCTTGGCGGCTTGCGGCCAATATGGCGCATTGCATTTAACACCAGATCACGATGGAACGAGTCAACAACCACTATGACAATTTTATTCACAAAAATGCAAGCGTTGGGTAATGATTTTGTGGTGATGAATACGTTGTCGCAATCTGTTTCTACCCACCCCGCCTTTATGCGCTATTTAGCAGATCGTCGCACAGGTGTGGGGTGCGATCAAGTGTTACTCATCACAAAACCCTGGAGCGATCGCGCCGACTTTGGTTATCGCATATTCAATGCCGATGGTTCTGAAGTGTATCAATGTGGCAATGGCGCACGCTGTATCGCGTTGCTTATTCACGAGGAAAAAATATCTTCGAAAAAATCCCTGGTGCTGGAAACAAAAAAAGCGCTACTGAAAACACAATATCATTCTCGCGACGCCATTGAAGTGAATATGGGAAAACCTGATTTTAATTTTGAAAGTTTGCCGTTTTTGGAAAAGAAATTTGAAGAAAAATCGTTACCGTTTTTTTTAGTGAGTGTTGGTAACCCACATTGCGTTTTTGTAGCGGATATTATTCAAGAGACAGCGTTAACGAAGATGGGTGAAACATTAAATCAACATCCCGCATTTCCAGAAGGCGTGAATGTGGGTTTTATGAAAATTCATTCATCTGATACCGTTGATCTTTGCGTGTATGAGCGCGGTGCTGGATTAACGAAAGCATGTGGCAGTGGTGCTACCGCAGCTGTAGCGATTGGTCAGCGGCAGAAATTGCTGGGCGACGCAGTCACGGTGTGCCAAACTGGAGGCAATTTGTGTGTCGCGCTGTCGGCAGAAGACGCTTCACTCATCACCACAGGTCCGGCTTCAATGATTTTTCAAGGGACGATTGCGGATTTCTAAAAATCAGTTAGAATGTCGCATTCCGGAGGCGTTATATTAGCATGAGGAGTGATCATGGTAGCCAAGAAAAAGAAAAAATTAGTCAAAAAAACGGTTGCTAAAAAGCCCGTAAAAAGCGGCAAAAAAGCGAAAAAATCCGTGGTAAAGGTGCGCAGTTCACGCGGCGCAAAATCGGTAAAAAAATTTCAAGTGAAGAAGGCGTCATCCCCTAAAAAAGTGGCGATTGCAAAGACAAAGAAAGGTAAACCAGTTGTGCTTCGGTTATCTTCACCAAAAAATGAGCCAACCCCCAGTAAATTAGTGAGGCAAAAACCCATGGCACAAGCCACGTATTTGGCAGAAGAAATTGCCATCAATGAAGATAACGCATTGACCGCACCCAGCAAAGCCACAACATTGCTCGGTGCTTTAGAATTTACTCCGTATCAGGCCAAACCTGGTGAAGCGTATATGAATGAGCACCAACGCGTGCATTTTCGCGGCATTTTGGATGCATGGAAACGTCAATTAATGCAAGACGTCGATGCGACTGTGGGACATTTAAAAGAAGATGCCGTATTTTACGCAGATCCCGTGGATCGCGCATCGCAAGAAGAAGGATTTAATTTGGAGCTGCGCACGCGTGATCGCGAGCGTCGCCTGATCAAAAAAATTGAACAGTCACTTGATTTGATTAACGCAGGTGAATATGGATTTTGTGAAGATTGCGGTGCCGAAATTGGCATTCGTCGTCTCGAAGCCAGACCCACTGCAGTAAAATGCATTGATTGCAAAACCTTTCAAGAGATTCGCGAAAAACAGGTTGGAAGTTAGTACCCCGTCCAATAAGTTTTTCCGATGACCCCTCTGTCAGCAAACTTATCAGGAATTAACTCCTTTTAAAGATAACTTAAAAGGAGTATACTCCTTTTTAAAGATATCATAACTGTAAGATATTTCAATAGACCTCTTGCATAACCCTGAGTAGTGCGATGAGGTCACATAAAAAATGAGTGACAAAATTGCCATGGAAGGGCAATTTTGAACATTGACGAAGTCAGTGGTCCGTAGGGCGAGCGCACGTAACAGCTGTTACGAGCGCACAGGATGTGTGCGAGTAAAAAGCGCAGTTGACACGAAAGTTTTTGAGCATAATGCAAGAGGTTTATTAAAATGTCATGCTAATCAAAAGGCTGCTAAAAATAGCGCTGCCAAAGCGTCAATCTGCCTTTTTATGGGGTGCACGCAAAACAGGTAAGTCAACTTATCTGCATTCGCATTATCCTAATGCAATTTACTACGATTTGCTGAAAAGCGATGAGTCACTGCGATTGATGAAAGCGCCACACTTGCTGCGCGAAGAATTATTGATGGTGCCCACTGCACAATTACAATACCCCGTCATTATTGATGAAATTCAAAAAGTACCTGCATTGCTAGATGAAGTGCATTGGTTAATCGAAAATAAAAAAATCAGTTTTATTTTATGTGGATCGAGTGCTCGAAAATTAAAACGTGGTGCTGCCAATTTATTAGGTGGGCGCGCTTGGAAATTTCATTTTTACCCACTGGTTTTCGAGGAAATTGACAATTTTAATTTAGTGCGCGCGTTGAATCATGGGTTGTTGCCATCGCATTATCTCAGCGAGCAGCCGACGCGAGCGTTGCGCGCTTATGTTTCAGATTATTTGTCAGAAGAAATTCAAGCGGAAGGGTTAGTGCGTAATTTAGCGGCCTTTGCGCGTTTTATGGATTTGGTTGGTTTTTGTAATGGACAAATGATTAATTATTCGAATATCGCGCGCGATTGTGCTATTGATGCAAAAACTGTTAAAGAATATTTTCAAATCTTAAAAGATACATTGACAGGTTATTTAATTGATCCCTTTTTTAAAAGGGCAAAACGAGATGTTATTTTCAGCACACCAAAATTTTATTTATTTGATGTGGGTGTTGCCAATTTTTTAAGTAAAACTTCTATCGAATCATTGCATGGAATAGCAGCGGGTGGTGCATTCGAGCATTTTATATTAATGGAAATCATTGCTTGCTTGGGATTAAATGAAGATGATTCCCCTATTCAGTATTGGCGAAGCAAGAATGGGCTGGAAGTTGATTTTGTTTTAAATGAAGGTCATTGCGCAATTGAAGTAAAAATTACCGAAAATCCAGTGATGAGTGAGTTGAGTGGTTTGAGTGCGTTTTGCCATGATTACAAACCAAAACATGCTTTGGTTGTTTGCAATGCGCCTCGTCGACGATTATTGCGCACTGAAAATGGTGTAAAAATTGAAGCTGTCCCGTGGCGAGAATTTTTAAAGGCGTTGTGGGCAAAAGAGTATTTTGATTAGCGTAACTGACAAGGATCTTTATATTCCGTCGGATTCGCGCATTTCGCATTCGTCGCAGGTTCCGCAGTCATTTTCCATTGAAAGTGATTGCAGTCTAGGTGAAGGCGATAACCTTCTTCGCATTCTGTTTCCGGCGCTTCAAGATATAATTCATTAAAGTAATTTTCTTTTATCACAGAAGAAAGCAAAATGAATTCGCGTCTACTGAGCGTGAGTCGATGGTTCGCGTCAGTGAAAAGCGCTTGTAGTTTATCAATAACCAATTCTATATTTTTTTCTCCGTATTTTCTAAAAATCCCATTTTGTATTCGCGAAGCGCAAGAACCCATCACTAAATCTTCCCTAATTTTTTTTATTTTGCAAATGACTTTAAAAAATGCTTGAGAAGATTCGTCTCGATCAGAAAAATTTTCGCAGATAATTTCATAGCTGATTTCATCAAACAACTTAACACATAATATTTCCGGAATTTTTTCAAAAGGAACATGGTTGAAAAAAAAGAAAATGATAGAAGGAAAAGCATCTGGCATCAATATAGCCCATGCTTTTGCCAGTTGATTTAATTTTTCAGAAGAAAAAAAATCGATGTGTTGACACAATAATGATAATGCCTCGATAATATATTTACCGATTTGTTTTTTTAACCCGTCTTGTATGGTGTTGCATTTGTCGACATAAAATTGACTGGTACGAATAAGATGATCAATAAAATCGTGAAAATGAGGACTCGAACAATTTTTGGTGTATTCCGATATTTGATTAACACCAACTTCGCAGCCCTCTAATTCTTGACGTATGGTTCTCAAGAAATATCCCGTGAGTGTGTGATCGGATTTCTTTTTCATCAGGTTTATTTTTTTGACGCGTTTTTGCTCATTGTCAAATATTGTTGACATGCCATTCAGCGCATTAAAATCGCGCTCTAAACGTGACATCAAGAGATTAATTTCATCTTTTTTTTTGGAATGATCGGAATAGGCAGCATCAAATGCCTGCGCCTCTTCAATAAATTTTTTAATTGCTCCATTAAAATTTGTGCGATTTTCAAATACGCGGTGATGCGCTTTGTGCACTTTAAATAAACCCGCTTTATCCTGAAATTCTTTTTGGTAAGCGATAATTTCATGATGCATTTCAGAAAAATACGTTGGCAATACTTCTTTGAGGAAAATTTGATAAGTTGGCATAGCAAACAACACTGCTTTTATTTTCCTGCGATGCTGCATAATATCATCGAACAGTTCCTTTCTAAACGTAGGATCATTGCGTGTGTGATCTTGAATGATGTTTGTAACGCGCTCTTCAGTCAGCAAGAATAAAAATTTGGTGAGATAGAAAAATTTCCAAAGATGAAATAGCGGATTTTTTTTGAGTTTCAATTCCCTGAGTCGATTATCCACTGCTTCGGAAAGTCCAGGCGTGAAAGGATGATTGTAAGGTCGTACATCATGGTATTCCGGAAAATGATCAATGTCGTCTGCAGAGATAACAGAAAATGCATCTTTCGCAGAATAAATGAGATTCGACCATTTCATAATATCCACTGCGCTCATGATACTGGGATCCATGTAGCACTCATTTTGTTGTCGCGAGTTAGAAAAATCTCCGAATAATCGATCTTGATCGGGGGCGAGAAACATGCAATTGCCATTTCTTCCCCAATTTTCCATGTGCAAATCAGGATCGCGAAAGCAAAACATTTTTAAAATAATTTTAGCGACGTCACGTTCCGTTAACTGTTGTAATTCATGAGAAGAAAGTGTTTGGGCTGGTTTGTAAGCAGGAATGGTTTTTGAAATCGATGCCCCAGTATTTTCAATCACGCGTAGTTTGGGTGAAAAATCAGGGCCAAACACCAAGCGAATTAATTGTGCGCCAACCGCTTCGATTTCAGGGATCATACTAACTCTTTTTTGAGGTGAAGCGTTTGATGCGACATGCTCTTTGTAATAATAATCTCGCCGTTCGTTTTTTTGAGTGATTTTTTGTATGGGTTTTGGTTTGTTAGAATAGCGTTGAAATCTGGGGTTGTATGCTACTTGGCTTGCCGGTTTGATAAAACCAGCGCGATTGTACTCTGGCTCTTGCCGCATTTACTCACATCCTGTGATCTCGCTTATTTCACTCTGCCATTCTTTTTAGAGAAAATCAAAGCGATCACTCTGATTTGCCGGCATCCACGCAAATCATTTGCCCGGTAATGTCGGGTTGATTTGTTAAAAAATAACAGGTTTCAGCGATAGAATCAGGAGAAACTTGTTTTTTTAACCAAGTTTTTTCGAGAATGCTTTCTTTTTGACCAGATGAATATGCATTTTCATTTTCGGGCCAAATCACATTGCCGGGTGCCACTGCGTTCACGCGCACAGCGGGCGCCAATTCCATCGCCAATGATTTTGTCAGCATATGCAGCCCCGCTTTCGCTATGCTGTATACGGGATAATTTTTCATAGGGTGATGCGCATGCACATCAATGATATTGACGATGTTCCCTTTTGTTGTTTGTAAATGCGTTGCTGCCATTTGCGATAAAAAAAATGGCGCTTTGAGATTGCTGTTCATCAGAAAATCCCACTGCGCGAGGGTTGCGGTCTCAACAGGCGTTGGTGTGAAAGTAGAAGCATTATTGATTAATACATCCAATCGCTGCCATTTTTTTACAGCTTCCTGAATCAAGCGTGGGTAATGTGACGCATCATCGAGATCAGCAAAACACGCAACAGCAGAATCCGCGCGCGCTCGATTAAAAAGAGCGATTAACGCATCCGCTTCAATTTTAGAATGACGATAATGTACGATCACGCGATATTCTCGTGCGTGAAAATATGTAGCAATGGCAGCGCCGATGCGTCGTGCAGCACCTGTTATCAGAACAACCTTCATATTTACCCAACTCTTTGCGATAATCACAGATTTTATACAGGAAATTCATGGCTGCTACTGTACCGTTAACCGAGTCATCTGCCAAGGCAGTGATTGCGAATGAGATTCAACAAAACGGCACCATTGCGTTTGCACGTTTTATGGAGCTCGCGTTGTATGCGCCATCAGTCGGTTATTATCGCAATGCCTTGCAGAAATTTGGAAAGGGTGGCGATTTTGTGACGGCCCCTGAAATTTCTCCCTTGTTTTCCCGCTGTATCGCAACACAGTGCGCTGAATTGTTAACGCAATTATCGGGCGGCGATATTTTAGAATTTGGTGCGGGCAGCGGCATTATGGCCGCGGATATTTTACTGGCATTAAAAAATAAAAATCAATTGCCAAATCATTATTATATTTTGGAATTGAGTAGTGCCTTGCAGGCGATTCAGAAAAAAACGATCGCAAAAAAAATTCCTGACTATTTGGATCGCGTGATTTGGTTATCCCAGCTACCTGAAAAAAATTTTCAAGGTGTGGTGCTGGCCAATGAAGTGTTGGATGCGATGCCGGTGTCGCGTTTTTGCGTGACAGAAAAAACAATGGAAAGTTATATTTTTTTAGAAAATAATTTGATGGTTGAGCGATTTTTGAAGACAAATAATGCTGCGTTGATTGATGCAATTCATCATATTAAAAATGACGGAGTTGTTTTTCAACACGGATATATTTCAGAAATTAATTTGTGGTTAAATGGTTGGATAAAAAGCATCAGCAATTTTTTATTGCGTGGCGCAGTGATTATTATTGATTACGGTTTTGTGCGCCGAGAATATTATCATCCTGATCGCAGCATGGGTACAGTCATGTGTCATCATCAGCATCGTGCGCACAGCGATTTTTTCTATCAAATCGGATATCAAGATATCACAGCGCATGTGGATTTTACGGCGGTGGCAGAGGTCGCAGTCGCAGCGGGTTTTTCTGTTGATGGTTTTGCAACACAAGCGGCGTTTTTAATGAACTGCGATTTGTTATCGGAAATTGATTTATCCGCTGATGCTAAAACTCGCTTTTTGCAAAATCAGCAAGTAATGCAATTAACGAGCCCAAGCGAAATGGGAGAATTGTTTAAGGTGATTGGATTGTCAACGGGGTGCGATTTCTCATGGATGGGGTTTCATGCCCACAACCAACTTGAGAAATTATAATGTCGCAGCCAATCACATTGCATTTTAACGAAGGAAAATTAAAATTTTCTTCGGGGCACTTCACAATTTTTTCAAAAACAAAACGTGAGCCGTTGCATGGTCATAATTATACGGTCAAGGCGCAATTGACGTTGTGCATGATGGAGCCAGGAATTACGTTTGATTATCGCGTAGTGGAAGAAAAATTGGCAGCGTTATGTCAGCAATTAAATTGGCGCACACTCATTGCGGCGCAATCCCCTTATTTAAAAATTATTTCTGATAACACGCATCATCAAATTATTTTTAATCACGAAACCATGACCTTGTTGAACAATGATGTGGTGTTGATGCCGCTTGATAACATTACATTAGAAACTTTATCGCAATGGTTTGTAAACCAGGTGATGAGTGATGCCGAATTTGTCGAAAAATACGGTGTTTTAGCGTTGGCAGTGATTGTGTTCAATGGTCCGTATCATGGCGCTGAAGCGAGCAGGGGGTGTGCGTGAGCCTGTCGAATTACATCACGTTGTGCAAACCTCGCGTTGTGATGTTGATGATTTTAACGAGCATGGTGGGAATGAGTTTAGTTCCCACAATTGATTTTTCTTGGGAGAAATTTTGGTGGGGAAATATTGGCATTGCATTGATGGCGTGTAGTGCTGCCGTGGTGAATCATTTGGCGGATCAGCGCATTGATCGTTTGATGCGACGCACACAGCATCGCCCCATCGCCTCCTATCACATCAGTAATGTGCACGCTGCTATTTTTTCTGCAGTGATGGGTGTTTCAGGATTTATATTGTTGGTGATATGGGTGAACACGCTGACCGCATTTCTTACTTTTTGCGCCTTGATTGGATACGCCGTTATTTACACTTTATATTTAAAATATGCGACAGCGCAGAATATTGTGATTGGTGGATTAGCGGGGGCTGCGCCGCCACTCTTGGGTTGGGTTGCAATGACAGGGCATGTTGATTTTGATGCGATCGTTTTGTTGCTGATTATTTTTGTGTGGACGCCGCCGCATTTTTGGGCGCTCGCGATTGATCGTGTGGATGAATATGCGAAAGCAGGAGTGCCGATGTTGCCTGTCACGCGCGGGATTGCATATACCAAATTGCATATTGTGTGGTACGTCGCAGTGTTATGCGCAGTATCATTGCTACCGTTTGTCGTTCATTTATCCGGCTGGATTTATTTGTCGATCGCGCTCATGTTGAATATGCGATTTTTAATGCTCGCATTGCAATTGCACCGTTCTGATAATCCATTGTTGCCGAAAAAAGTATTTCAATTTTCAATTGTGTATTTGATGGGATTATTTTTGGCGTTATTGATGGACCGGTTTTTTTAGCGGTGTTCCATTCATGAGACATGTGAAATTCATTATTATTATCGCAGTTTGTTTTTTTTCTATTTCAGCAATGTCTGCGATGTTGCCGCTACCGACTGCGGTTCCGCAAAAATCGCAAAAATTAAGTTTACAAGATGCTATCGCGTTGGCGTTGCGCACGAATTCGGGTGTGCAAATCAGCGAATTGCAGCGCATTTTAGATAAATTTGGTTTGGAGACCGTGATTCATTCGTATGGCGTGCAATGGACTGCGCCGACGTTGACATCGCAATTACAAAATGGTGTGCCGCCACAATGGAGTGCCAGCACAGGCATCGCTGTTAATGCGCCATCGGGTACGAGTGTTGGCATTACACAAAGCAATAATTTTTCTGGGGGCGTTGGTAATACGCAATTACAAGTCACGCAACATTTGTTGCGCGGTTTTGGTTTTGCCGTGAATCGCGTGAATTATCAAGATGCGCTTGACAAAGAAAGTGTTGCAAAACTAAATTTTAAAAATAGCGTGATCACGACCGTCGTGACGGTGATTAGCAATTATCGCGCATTGGTTGCCAGTGAAAATAGTTTGAAGATCAATCGGCAAACATTGGCAAGCCAAGAAGAAAGTGTTATGAATTCTAAGTTGCGTGTGGATGCAGGGCAATTGGCGCCGAGTGAATTATTGCAACAAGAAGCGACGGTAGAAAATACACGTTTGGGTGTTGTACAACAAGAAGATGCGCTGCGCAATTCCTATCAAACTTTTTTGTCTTCACTGGGTATGCCTGCAGATAAAAAAATAATAGTGGATCGTCACATTGCATTGTCACACGAAACCATCCCATCGCTGCAAGCGTGCATTGATACGGCGCTGAAAAATAATATCGCGTATCAACAAGCGCTCCTCACTTTACAAGTGACTAAACGCACTTTAATTACAGCGGAAGATGCGAGAAAATGGCAACTGGATGCGCAAGCAACCACCACCGTAGGTAGTCAATTAGGGCAACCCATTAATTCCATCGGTAGCACTGCTCCCACAGTACTTTTTACATTGAGCGTTCCCTTTGACAACATCAGTTTAAAGCAAGCAGTCGTGTCTGCGAAAATTGCGATTGAAGATGCCGAAATTAATTTACGACAACAAAAAGAAGATTTAATTCGCAGCGTTATGAATCAATATGCAACGATTCAAAATCAAGCGCAGCAAATTGATATTGCAAAACAATCAGTGCAGATGCAAGAAAAAACAGTGTTAGATGCAAAGTTAAAACTCAAATACGGGCGAGTCTCTGTATTTGAAGTGGATACATTAGAAGATCAATTGTTAGCGCAGCGATTGAATTTAGTGACGACAGAAATTAATTATTTAAATGCAGTCACTGCACTTCATCAAATTCTTGGTTCCACATTGCATAATTGGCATATTCATTTGAGGTATTGATATGAAAAAAATTATTATTTTGTTTTCAATGCTGTCTATTTTTTTAGTCAGTTGCGATCATCACGATAAAAAAAATCGCGCATCCGAAAAAGTGGTGGTGGCTAAGCTGCAAAAACCATCGGAAGTGCTTTATTATTCCGGCGTATTACAGCCCATTAATACTTTCCCGGTGATTAGCCCTGTTGATGGCAATATCGTTTCTATGAATTTTTCGTATGGTGAGCCTGTGAATCAAGGGCGTCAATTACTCGTGATTGATTCCAAAATTTTATCTGAAAATTATCGAAAATCCGTGAGTGATTATCTTCAAAAAAAACAAAGTTATTTAACGCAAGTGAGCTCATTCAAAGGAGAGAAAAAATTATATGACGCAGGTGTTGTGTCACGCAATGAATATTTGATGCAAAAAACAACGTTTAATGATGCCGCATTAAATTATTTTCAATCGCAATACGCACTTAAAAAAATATTACATACAGCTGGCGTTGATTTTGAAAGTATTGAATCACTTTCATTATCTGACACTGCTACAGTTGAAAAAATATTGGAAAAACATTTTCATCATCTGCTAATTTATGCGCCACATTCTGGCATCGTGTTATTTCCCCCAAAAAGTGACAATAATTCACAGCAGCAGCAAAGTATTTCTGGAAAATTAGTGCCGGGCAGTGAAATTAAAGAAGGCGATTTGTTATTATCGATTGGTGATTTATCCGGATTACGTGCAACATTTGATGTGAGTGAGATGGATATTGTTCGTATTCACACGGGAATGAATGTGGTAGTGACGAGCAGCGCTTTTCCTGCGGTCATTTTAAATGGTGTGGTTACCGATGTTTCTGCGCAAGCAAAAGAAGATGACACGCACAGCGGCATCAGCGAATTTACTGTTGGTATTTCCATTCCACAGGTATCGAAAAAAGATATGGAATCCATTCGTGTTGGCATGACCGCAAAATTTAAAATTGCATTGCAACACAGCGCGCATATTTTATTGCCCATTCAAGCGGTCAGTGAAAACAATGGGAAAACTTGGGTTACCGTAGTGCAATCTCATCAACTCAAAAAAGTTGAAGTGAAAACAGGATACACTACGCCAACGCAAATTGAAATTTTAAGCGGCATTAAGCCTGGCGATAAGATTCAAATCGATGATCGATCATGATAGAGCTGAAACACGTCACTAAAATATACGATGCAGGTAATCATTTTACTGCGCTAAAACAAGTGAATTTGTGTATTCAATCTGGCGAAATTGTAGCGATCACGGGCCCTTCCGGCTCAGGAAAATCGACGCTGATGCATATTATGGGTCTGCTCGATAGCCCGACACATGGAAAATATTTTTTAGATGGTGTTGATACAGCGCAATTTTCAGCAAATGCATTAGCAATTTTGCGCAATCAGCGCATTGGATTCGTTTTTCAGCAATTTTTTTTATTGCCGAAATTAACAGCATTGCAAAATGTTTTGTTGCCGCTCACGTATCGACAAGATGCAGCGCTTACAGATGATGACATGAAAGAATGCGCTGCCATGATGCTCAAAAAAGTGGGTATGACGCGATGGGCGTCGCATTATCCCAATGAATTATCGGGTGGGCAGCAACAGCGTGTGGCGATTGCGCGAGCGCTTGTGAATGATCCCAAAATTATTTTGGCGGATGAGCCAACGGGCGCGTTAGATTCTGAGACGAGCAAACAGATTATGTCGCTGATGACAGAAGAAATGCAAGAATTGAAAAAAACTGTCGTTATTATCACGCATGCCGACGATATTGCTCGTCAATGCAAACGTCAAATTCACATTCAGGATGGTCGCGTTGAATAAATTATTTTTTAAAAGCATTGCGCTCGATTTATTAGCAAATAAACTTCGATCGTTGCTGGCTATTTTGGGCGTGTTGGTGGGTACAGCGTCGGTAGTAGCGCTCATGTCCTCCAGTCAATTAGCAACAACACATGCATTATCTCAATTTAAAAAATTAGGAACGAATTTATTATCAGTTTATGTTATCGCTAAAAATAACATGGGCAACAGAGATCGGGATGATCAATCATTTCAATTGTCAGATATGCCAAAGCTAAAATCTTATTCTCGTCGTATCGTGCATGCAGCACCTTATGTGATTAACGGACAATCGATGCATTTTGAAGGAATGCCATTGCATGGTGATGTGGTCGGCGTGACGGAACGTTTTTTGGATATTACCAAGATTCACATATTTCGCGGTCGATTTATTTCTGATTTAGATCATCAAAAATTTTATTGCGTGATTGGAAATGAAGTGGCTAAAAAAATTCATTATAGCCCGAGTGCCGTGGTGGGAAAACAAATGCATGTGGGCAATTTTATTTTTACCATTATCGGTGTTTTGAAAAAAACGCAAAATAATTTTTTTGTTCCCGTCAATATGAATAATAGTATTTTTATTCCCATTCAGGCGAGCTACATATTAAATACAAACACGCGTATTCAAAATATATTGGTGCAATTGCGCTCGAGTGCAGATATGGATGAGGCAAAAAATAGTTTGCAAACAAAATTGCAGCGGTTGTTACCAACGCAAAAGATTTTATTTCTGGATCCGCAACAGCTTATTAATTTAATTAAAAAAGAGCGTGCTACTTACGCTGATTTGTTGATTGCGATTGGGTGTATTTCATTGGTGGTGGGCGGCATTGGTGTGATGAATATTATGCTGGTGTCGGTAGTGGAAAGACGCCGTGAAATTGGCATTCGCATGGCGATTGGCGCAACGCAATCCGATATCGTGCGTTTATTTTTAACGGAATCTGTGATGCTGACTTTGTTTGGCGGATTGCTGGGTGTGGTGATTGGTCAACTGACATCGTATGGTTTAGCTTTTTTTCATCACTGGGAATTTTATTTTTATCTCATGCCAATTCTTTTAGGATTTACTGTGTCCGTTCTGGTCGGGATTATTTCGGGATTTTATCCAGCACTACGCGCCTCACGTTTAAATCCGATTGAGGCGTTGATGATGGAGTAAATGGATGACACTTCACGATAAAATTAAATATATCCGATCGGTATTGCCTCTACCTCAGAGGAAAGTGGCAATGGCGATTGAATAAAACATAATACACCGCCACGACCTATTGTTATTTTTAGTTTTTTTAATACGTTAAAGTGAATATTGATGTTTTTAACAGAAGCTGTTTTTTTAATTTCGATTGGATAGATCACACCATTTTCTTCAATCAATACATCAATTTCATTCATATCTTTGTCACGATAAAAATAAATACGGGGTATTCGTCCATTGTTCAAGTATGATTTTATAATTTCTGAAATCACATAGGTTTCCGCAAGATTTCTTGCCATGGAGCCACGCTCCAAAACATCTGCGTTCAACCAGCCAGTCAAAAAACAACACAAACCTGTATCCATGAAATATAATTTTGGTGTCTTGATCAAACGCTTCGTGCGATTGTTGAAATAAGGCTGAAGCAAATAAATAATACCTGAGACATGTAATACATTCAGCCATGATTTAACGGTTGGTTCGCTTACACCCACATCATTTGATAGATCACGATAATTAATCAACTGACCAGTTCGTGCTGCGGCCACTTGCATAAACCGATGAAATGTAACTTGGTCATTGATTTGTAAATAATCTCGAACGTCTTTTTGAATGTATGTAGTCACATAAGATTCGTAAAATCTCTCCCAATTTTTTCCATCTTGTAATACAACATCCGGATATGATCCACGCCAAATTTTATGAAATCCCTCCAATAATGTCAGTGGTTTCGCTGTTTTTTCGCGCGATGTAATCGTTTTCAAATCAGGCAAAAAAGGTGGGCTATCAATACGATTTTGTTCTTCTGCGAGAGAAATGCCAGATAATTGCAAAATCGCAACACGTCCCGCTAATGATTCAGAAACATTTTTCATCATATCAAATTGTTGCGACCCGGTTAACCAAAACTGCCCAGGTTTTTTATTTCGATCAACGCACATTTTAATGTATGAAAATAATGCGGGTGCATACTGCACTTCATCTATTAAAACAGGTAATTTCAATCTTTCAATAAAGCCAATCGGATCTTTTTCAGCAGCAATGCGCGCGTTCATGTCATCCAGTGTGATATAGGATCGTTTTTTTTTGTCGATATATTCCAGCAAGGTGGTTTTACCCACCTGTCTTGGGCCAGTCAACAAAACAACGCGGAACTGCTTGCTTACCGTTTTAACTATTTTCGCAAGACTGCGTGGGATGTGTGTCATTCAGATCCGTCCAATATAAAGTGTAATTTTATATTAGACCTATTTTAATTGAGATGCAAGTGCTGCGCGTTTAAGTCGCTCGTTGACGAACGCAGCTCTTTGCTTGCTGATGGGTTTTAAAAAATTTTATTTAACGCCCCACTCACTTCGCGCGCTAATTTCGGCACTAAAAATCCGGGTAATTGTTGTTTGATATCACACATCAATGCATTCGCAATTTTTTCGTCGACATCAAAATGTGCGGCGCCATCTACTTTATCTAACAAATGCAAATAATAAGGCAGAACACCCAGCTCAAACAAACGTTTGCTCAATTGAACTAACGCTTGCGATGTGTCGTTGATATTTTTTAATAAGACGGATTGATTTAATACAATTACCAATGCGCGACGTAATTTTGTGATCGCTCGAGCAACATCTTCATCCAATTCATTCGCGTGATTGCTGTGTATCACAACAGCCATGAGCAAACGCGATTGCGTCATCCAAGCTAATAATTCATCGCAAACACGCGAGGGAATCATGATGGGCAAGCGCGTGTGAATGCGCAGGCGTTTTACATGCGCAATTTTATCTAATTCAGAAACAAATTCTCTGAGTAGAGAATCTTTGAGCACCAGCGGATCGCCACCGCTTAAAATCACTTCGTCAATATCATTGCGCGCAGCAATGTATTCTAAAATGTGCGGCCAATTTTGTTTGCTCGGCAAATTATTTTCATATGGAAAATGTCGGCGAAAACAGTAGCGACAATGTACGGCGCAGGCACCGGTTAACGTCAGCAAAACACGATTCGGATATTTGTGTAGCAAACCCGGCACAGGATTATGATTATTTTCTTGCAATGGATCTTTCGAAAATCCAGGCACTTTTTGCATTTCGATGGCTTGCGGCAAAATTTGTAATAACAATGGGTCGTTGTAATTTCCTTTTTCAATTCGTGATAAATATTCTTTCGGAACACGCAATGGAAATGCAGCGATCGCATTATTATTTTTTGAGAGTCGCGATGGATCCAATTGCAATAACGTACAAAGCTGCTCAAATGAAATGCGTGATTGTATTAACGATTGTTGCCAATTCATGACACGTGACGCTACAGCGCTGACCAATTTGTGTCAACTCTTTCGGAAGTCATATCTCGCATTTCCACATCGCTCGTTGACATGTTTTGTATTACTGGTTGTTGTAGTTTTCGAACTAAACGAGGAAAATGTTTCTTTAAAATATTTTCGAAAACGCTTGGGGATATGAAGTGTGTTTCTGCGTAGAGTAGATAAATGCGAAACTCATCATATGCTGAACCAAGCCATTCTGCTTCCGTTGGGTCGTCCAACGCTTCTTCTGCTTTACGAAGACAAAATAAAATTCGTTCCGTGATTATCTTTTCTTGTTCAGTGCATTCATCGTCATCCGCTAACTCGTATTTTAGTAGATCACGCCGGCATTCCCCATAATCCCAGGGAGCGCTGTCATGATGTGAAAAAAAATGATGATGACGCATCAAACAAAAATCACTATTAACATTAATGACCAAACATAATAAGCAAACAACACATCAACATAAGTGAGTATGAATGAAAAAATAGCGATTGCAGGAATTAAAAATATTTTTAACATCAGAATGACTGAGGCGCGTTTGCGCGTTTCCGAAATATATATGGATTCGTCCAGTTTCCACGAATACACCACGCGTGCGCACAACATCGATAATATAAACGCAGGCATCATCAAGCTGATTGAAAAAATCATGACGATGGTTTTGTCTGTAAAACGAATGTGAATACCGGAAGTAAAAATTAAAAAAATTACACAGAACAAATACAACATGGTCAGCCAAACGATTCTTCTATCCGCATTTTTCACGTGATAAAAAAGCAAATTGTGTATTTCCCAGCATTTGGCTACCACTAAAAAACAAATGAGAAAAGAAAAAATGCTGGTTAATTTTTCGTAAAAAATATTTAAGAGTGTTTGCGTGGTGGAGACAGTGGATAAATCAGGAAAGTCGATATTCAAAATTAATACGACCAACACAGCGCCCATCACGACATCGCACAAAGAGCGCAGGCGATCGGTGGATAGCTGAAAAGGGGAAGTGTTTTCCAATGTCACCGCCATGTGTTGTTACTCCATTAGTTTATGCGGCAGACTTTCTGTTCTGCCGGCAGGTGTCACCAATACATAATCCAACTTGCGTTGTAATTCTCGAATGGTGCTGGCACCGGCATAAGTCAAACCAGAACGCAGCCCGCCCATAATATCTGCCAAAATGGCGTCTTGATCTTCGCGATAACGCACTTCAGCGACAACACCTTCTGCTGTTTTCCAATCACCCATGCCGCCCATGAAATCAGTTTGTGCTTCGCGACTTGCCATGCCGCGATATTGTTTTACTGTCGAGCCATCTTTTTTTGTGATGATTTCACCGGGGGTGACAGCCGTGCCTGCCAACATGCCGCCAATCATGACAAAATCTGCACCAAACGCGAGCGCTTTGACAATGTCGCCTGGAGCGCGAATGCCGCCATCGGCCACAACGGAGCGATCGCAGCGGGCACAATCTTGAATGCACGTCAGCATTGGAATGCCAAATCCGGTTTTGATGCGCGTGCTGCAAACAGAACCGCCGCCAATGCCGGCTTTGACAATATCTGCACCACAAGAAGCCAAATAATCAGCGCCGGCATACGTTGCCACATTACCTGCCATAATGCAGGCGTCGGGCAGTATTTTTCGCAATTGTTTCATCGTGGAGCCGACGTAGCGCGCATGTGCGTGCGCTACGTCAATGCAAAAATAATCAGCGCCTGCGTCACGCAATGCCTTGGCGCGCTCTAATTCCGCATCATTGCAACCGACGGATACAAATACAGAACCTTTGCATTTTTTGTATTCCGCCACATTTTCTTCGATGGTCATGAAGCGATGCAATACACCAATACCCCCTTTGCTCGCCATAAAATTTGCCATGGCGTTCTCGGTAATCGTGTCCATATTGGAGCTCATGAGTGGCAGTTGCAGTGTCAGTTTTTTGCTGCGATCTGTCATCGCCATCTCGACCAATCGTCGCGATTCATAGTGATTATAAGCGGGTGTTAGCAGGACATCGTCGAAAGTAATAGCATAAGCTTGCATCATAAAGTACCCTGTTGTCTGTTCAGCTTCTCCCGCTTTCAAAAGAATTTTCATCTTTGGGCGATATTGAATGATAATTTGTCTCGAAAATGCTCATTGACTGACGTGTCAACTGCGCTTTTCTCACCAAATTATCATTCAATCTCACCTCAAATCTGAAAATTTAAGTTAATCAACCTTCAGAGCGGGAACTACTGTTGTCTGTTGCGCTTATTGTATCAGTTTCACGTATCTGCTCCAAATTTCAGGAAATAAATGTCCATTTAAAATGGACATTGTTACATTATTTTAAATAAATTATTGCGCTGTGTTTGAAATAGTATATAATTGTCTATTATGAGTGGACAAAATTCAAATAAATTAAATAATTTGTTAGCAACTTGGCAAAATGGTACACCGCTATTGTCTAACTATTTGAAAAATCATGGATATTATAGACAACTTGTTAATCTTTATTGCAAAAATGAATGGATAAAATCCATAGGCCATGGCGCATATACAAGGCTCAATGATCCGCTCACATGGCAAGGCGCAGTTAATGCGCTGCAAACACAATTGAGCATGCCGGTGCATATAGGTGGACTTACCGCTTTAGAATTACACGGCGTTTCACAATATGTTTCAAAAAACGACTTGAGCCAAACGTTTTATTTATATCGATCTGAAAAACAAAACCTGCATCTACCAACATGGTTTTCAAACACATTTACAAATTCATTCTTTGAGAAAAAAACACTGTTTAATAAACAATTAGGGCTATCAAAAAAAACCGTCGGTGATGTTGAAATAATAGTGTCTGCACCAGAGCGTGCAATCTTAGAAGTTTTATCATTGGTGCCATATAAAATCACACTTGAGCATGCAAATGAATTAATGGAGCTGCTAGATAGATTAAGAAGTGACGTTATGCAAAAATTATTAGAGTCATGCACGTCAATCAAAGTAAAACGCCTGTTTTTATATTTATCCGAAAAACATCGTTTATCCTGTTTTAATGAATTAAACTTAACATCCATAAACATAGGCTCTGGCAATCGCGTCATCGGAAATGGCGGTCACACCAATAAAAAATGGATGCTAAGCTTATCTGAAAAAAACGAGGATGAAATCTCTCGTGAATAAAGAACAATATGTTTCGCAAGTTAACTTACTTTTAGATTGTCTTCCTGTACTGCGTGATCAAGATATTTTTTCGCTAAAAGGTGGGACCGCTATCAATTTTTTTATTCGTGATTTACCGAGATTATCGGTTGATATTGATTTAACATTTTTAAAATTTACAGGCAGAAACACTGCAATCTCAGAGATTGAAAATGGATTAAGATCAATGTCTAAATCCATTTCACAAAGAAATCCACGATATAAAATAAAAGAAATAAAAACACAAGATGGTATTTTACAAAAATTGATGGTTATCGATCATGATATAACCATTAAAATTGAACCTAATTTCATCATGCGTGGTAGTTTACTGAAACCAGAAAAAATGAATTTAAAAAAATCTGTCGAAGAACAGTTTTCCTTTAGTGTTAACGACATGAAAAGTAAAGATAATGGAAGCAAATATTCGCAAAATTGCTTTGCCGCATATCAAGATTTATTGCGTGAAAATAAATTGATTTGTAGCTCGTCGATACTTTAGGGGCAGAATCTAATCCCAATTTCTAAACGTTAATCTGCGACAAATGCTTTTCCAGTGCGCCGCGATTTTCGGCGATGGCTTTTTTGGCGGATTCTCCAATTTTTTCGCGTAAATCGGTTGAGATAAATAAAGCAGTGACGGTGTCACTCAGCTGATTTTCATCCGCGACGATTTGCAGCGCACCTGCGTGTTGCAGCAATTGCGCGATCTCGGTGAAATTTTGTAAATGCGGCCCTGTGATGATTGGAATTCCCAACGTTGCTGGCTCAATCACATTGTGCCCACCCACTGGTACTAAACTACCACCGACAAAGGCAATGTCGCTGGCCGCATAAATCATCGTTAATTCCCCAATCGTATCCACCAACAAAATCGCCGAATTTTTTTCAATGGGTTTTTGTTGCGAGCGCAATTGAAGTGAATAATTTTTTCGATGACATAATTCCGCCACTTTAGGTGCTCGACTGGGATGACGCGGCACTAAAATTAAAAATAAGTTGGGAATTTTTTCTCTCATCTTTTGAAACGCATCTAAAATTAAAGATTCTTCACCGTCGTGTGTGCTCGCTGCAATTAGCACAGGCGTTGTCTCGCCAATTTCCGCGCGCAATGCCTTTCCTTTAGCGACAATCGCATCAGGAATATGCAAATCAAATTTAATATTTCCCGTGATCATTAATTTTTTGGGATCCAATCCCAGTTGCAAAAATCGTTCGCCGTCCAGCACACCTTGCGCTGCGACGACATCATAGGCAGTTAACATCAATCGCATTAATTTTTTAATACGCAAATAACGCAAGAAAGATTTTTCAGATAATCTCGCGTTGGCCAGCATCATTTTAATTTTTTGTTTTTTACAGATCATCAACAAATTTGGCCACAATTCCGTTTCCATGATAATACACAGTGTCACCTGCGCGCGTTTTAAAAAACGCGTTACAGCAGTGGGTGTATCAAATGGCGCATACGTGTGAATGACTTGTGTTTTTAAGCGTTCCGTGACGAGTGCGGATGCGGTGGGCGTTGCGGTCGTTACAATGATAGTAAATTCGGGTGAATAGCGTGCAATGAGCGCTTTGATTAATGGCAGTGCGGCGAGTGTTTCGCCAACTGACACCGCGTGCACCCAAATACTTTTTTGAGCAACAGGTGTGATAAACCCGAATCGCTCGTTCCATCGTTTGCGATAATCTTTGGTGTGACGCGATCGCCACAACAAGCGCAACAAGATAAAGGGTGTGGCAAGATAATAAATTATCGTATAAATAAATCGCATCAGTTTTTACACGAGTTTTACCGTGGTAAAATTAAACTTGTTTTCCAAATGTTTCGCGAATAAATAATAAAATAAAATACGCGATGACGAGCCCAATTGGAATAACACTCAACGCGATTGAAAAATCATGCGCGGTATAAACGGCATTCGCACCCGCAGCCGCCGCTTGATGATCTGATGCGACCAAGAGTTTGCCGATAAGTGGTTGCGCAAATCCGCCCACCATGATGAGAAAATTGGTGAATGCAACAGCAGTACCAGAAACCTGATGCGGACAATTTTCTTTGCCAAGCGAGAAACACAATGGATGTGGTCCACAAAATAAGCCGAGCGTAAATAATAAAGTATACATAAAAAATACGTGGATATTTGGCAAAAATAAAATGCAGCTAGACACGATCGTTGCACCAATTGCTGCGACCATGAGTGGCAAACGACGGGTTTGTAATTTGTCTGATAAAAATCCAGAAGCGAAGCTGGAAACGACCCATCCCGTTAATGTAATTAACGCGCCAAAAGCGGCTTGTTCTGCACTAAATCCGTGCGCTGATTTTAAATAGGGAACTTCCCATGCATCCACAAACACAGACGAAGGTAAATACAACAAAGTGCCGACAATACCGATTAGCCACATTTGTGGCTTTTTAATAATTAACCATAGTTGATGACACAATTCACCGTAAGAACGTGTCGTGGCAACTTCGGCATCATCCGTCGAAGGCTGTTTGTCTTTTACAAAAAGAAAAATACAAATAAATAAAAACACGCCGATGTAAGCGGGAAATAATAATACGTGGTGAAATGGCACAGTGGTGATGAGGTGTGTCAAATAAACATCGATACCGCTGCCAGCAATCATGGCGATACCGGTTAGAAAACCAGTTGCAGTTGCGAAAAATTTTCTGGGTAACCATAAAGAAGCGATTTTTAATGCGGTGACATAACCAAATGCAGCACCCAACCCAATCATGAAACGACCCAATAATCCTAAACTAAATATGGTGGTGCTTGCAAAAATGAGAACGCCTGTGCAGGCGATGATACAACCTAGCAATAAAGAGCGACGCGCGCCAATTCTATCGACCGTGACGCCGACGGGCAGTTGCATGGGCACATAAGCCATGTAATAGAAACCAGTTAATAAACCAAAGCTTTGAACCGAAACGCTAAACCGTGTTAGCAGATGATGCTCCATGATGCTGGGATAAATGCGAAGCAGGTAAGCGAAGCAGTAATAAAGGATACCCGTTGCGAAAACTACCCAGGGTAAAAACGTCTGCCAGTTTTTTTCAGATGAAGATTCCGATACACTTTTCGAATACTGAATCGATGTGTTCACAGTGAGTGTCCTCCACGTGGTTAGAAACTTGTGGTCAAGACTACGTGAAGATCGTATTTTCTGCAACGCCACGGGGGTTTGGCATGTCGACAAAACGTACTTTGGATGGAAATTATACAGCGCAATCGATTGAGGTGTTAACGGGCCTGGATCCTGTGCGCCGAAATCCTGGCATGTACACCGACACGTCGCATCCCAATCATTTGGCGCATGAAGCCATCGACAACAGCGTTGATGAAGCGATTGCCGGTCACGCAAAACAAATCGATGTGATTTTTCATAAGGACAACTCGTTGGAAGTGATTGATGATGGCCGTGGAATGCCAACAGACATTCATCCCGAACATAAAGTCTCCGGTGTGGAATTAATTTTAACGCGTTTGCACTCAGGTGCGAAATTTTCAAAAAAAACTTACGAATTTTCAGGCGGATTACATGGTGTCGGTATTTCTGTTGTGAACGCACTATCCAAACAATTAATCGCACAAATCAAGAAGGATGGAAAAATTTATGAAATGTGTTTTGAAAATGGTGAGCGAAGCAGTGCATTAAAATCCATTGGTACGTGCGAAAAAAGATTAACTGGCACGTCTATACGATTTTGGCCGGATGAAAAATATTTTGATCAGGCAAAATTTCATTTGCCGACATTGCTTGCGACACTGCGCGCAAAAGCTGTGTTGTGCCCAGGGCTCACGGTTACTTTTTTGGATGAAAAGAAAAATGAAAAAAAATCGTGGTGTTATGAAGACGGATTAAAATCGTATTTGCTCGACAGCTTGCGCGATTGCACACAATTGCCGGAGGAGCCGTTGATGGGGCATTTCACCGGTGAAACAGAAGCGGTGGATTGGGCGCTCACGTGGTTGCCCAATGGTGAAGCGGGTGTTACAGAAAGTTACGTGAATTTAATTCCAACATTGCAGGGCGGCACGCACGTGAATGGATTGCGCGCCGGTTTGCTGGATGCAGTACGTGAATTTTGCGAGATACATAAATTATTGCCGCGTGGCATTAAATTAAATCCTGAAGACGTGTGGGAACAATGTCGTTATATTTTGTCAATCAAATTACAACACGCGCAATTTGCGGGTCAAACCAAAGAACGGTTAACTGCAAGACAAGCAGCGGTTTTTGTGAACGGAGTTGCCAAGGATGCGCTGAGCGTTTGGTTTAATCAACATGTCGAAGTCACCAAACAATTGGTGGAATTATTTGTTGAGAATGCGCAAAAAAGAATGCGCTCAGAAAAAATGGTTACGCGAAAAAAAATAACGGTCGGCCCCGCATTGCCTGGAAAATTAACCGATTGTTCTCGCCAAGATGTTGACAATTGCGAATTATTTTTAGTGGAAGGCGATTCTGCTGGCGGCTCTGCAAAACAGGCGCGCGATCGCACTTTTCAAGCAGTGATGCCACTGCGCGGAAAAATTTTAAATACTTGGGAAGTATCTTCAGAGGAAGTATTAGCCTCAGCTGAAGTGCACGATATTGCGGTCGCTATCGGTGTCGATCCAGGTTCGGACAATCTTACGGATCTGCGTTATGGAAAAATTTGTATTTTGGCGGATGCAGATTCTGATGGTGCGCACATCGCAACATTATTGTGCGCATTATTTTTAAAACATTTTCGAAAATTAGTGGAAGAAGGGCATGTGTATGTGGCCATGCCGCCGTTGTATCGCATCGATGTTGGCAAACAAGTATTTTATGCGCTCGATGACGATGAAAAAGAAGGTGTGCTCGATCGCATTCAAGCAGAAAATGTTAAAGGCAAAGTGAATATTCAGCGCTTCAAGGGGTTGGGCGAGATGAATCCGCTGCAGCTTCGCGAGACGACGATGGCGCTTGAGACGCGCCGCCTAATCCAATTGTCGCTAGGATCTGAGAAAAAAGCGAAGGCCGATCCGGATGTGATGGACATGCTGTTGGCGAAGAAGCGGTCGTCGGATCGGAAGGATTGGCTGGAGAAGAAGGGGGATCTGGCGGTTGTATAGCTTCATCAATATCAACGTGGTCAAAAGTATCATCTTCTACTGTTACTGTTTGCGTGTTAACGGATCTCACCTGTCTTTTGTCTGCTTGAACGGCAGCATCAGCAACAGATTTCGCGCGCCACACAAACAGAAAATACAACACACCATTTGCCAATAAAGACAACGCAGCAGCAGATTTTAAATAAAACGAACTTTTGGATTGCATCATAAAGCCTTTAGACATTGCATCACTGTTTTCGATGCTACCCTTCTTTTACTCGCGGATCAAACGCATCGCGTACTTGATCTGCAAATAAATTCGCGGACAACACCAAAAAAAACATCGTAACTAGCGCGGCAAACAAAGGCCACCATACCACAGGCTCGCGCGCCAATTCCAAGCGTGATGTATTAATCATATTTCCCCAGCTCGGCATTGTTGGATCAACACCCACACCGACATAAGATAAAATCGCTTCCGCCAGCACTAGCCCACTGAAATCGAGCACCAACGTGATAATCACAATATGCATCACGTTCGGTAAAATATGGCGAAAAATAACTGCCCATCGTCGCGCGCCCATTGCGATAGACGCAGTTACATAATCTAATTCACGTAATTTCAATGTTTCTGCGCGCAACAATCGACATAAACTTGCCCAGCTTGTGATTCCCAGAATAAAACACAATGTGAGTAAACGCGCATCCGCGCGATCCATGAGCGTTGGAAATAATTGTGGATGATTGCTAATAAATACTTGCATCATCAGCACCATCGCAGTAATCAATAACACACCGGGAATGGAACTTAATGTGGTGTAACTATATTGAATGATATCGTCCACCCATCCACCAAAATAACCCGCAATAATTCCAAACAATAATGCAAAAGGCAGCATAAAAATCGTCGTGATGGTGCCGATAAATAATCCTGTGCGAATGCTTTTAATCGTTTCATAAAAAATATCGTTGCCAATTTTGTCGGTGCCAAAAATATGGTAATGCGATTGTAGTGGCTCTGGATTGTGTAATTGATACAAATGCGTTGCGAATGGTGCTGAATACGTTTTTTCGGTGTGTTCGGCAATAGGAGCGAGTATCATATCTAACACACTTTTTTGTTGCATGGCATGATTAATAAAATGAATGGAATCAAGCAAACCGAGCATGACATAAAAACACAGAACAGCGCAGGTGATCATGCCAATTTTTTTTTGAAAAACCAAAGCCCACGTGTTGCGCCAATGCGCATGTTTCATAATCCAAATAACCGCAACAATAAACAATAAAAATATCATCCAGACTACTTTATCACTGGGTAACAACGACAAACTCATTGCAACCTCACGCGCGGATCAACGAGGGTATAAGAAATATCAGTGAGAATTAATCCCAAAACATAAAAAATAGTACCTAAAAAAACCATGGCGCGCACAATATTAAAATCCTGTTGTGCAATTGCATCAATCGTGTAACTGCCCAAACCGGGAATGCCAAAAAAAGATTCCATGATTAAACTGCCCATGAATAATGTGGGAATAATGACGACAACACCTGTTAAAATAGGAATTAATGCATTTTTTAAGACATGTTTAAATAACACGGATAATTCCGATAATCCTTTTGCACGCGCGGTTCTAACATATTCCCTGTGAATTTCTTCTAAAAAAATAGTGCGATACCATCGCGTTCCTGCGCCAATGCCACCGACGGCGCCGATTAATACGGGCAAGATTAAAAATTTGATGGCAGCTAATCCATATTGATAACCAGAAATGGGGGTGAGATTGAGTAATTTCCCAAATAAATATTGCCCGAAAATAATATAAAACAAACCAGACACGGACATCATGATGACGCAAACCGTCATGGCAAAATAATCGAATGTGGTTGCGCGAAATAATGTGATGAGTAATGCAAATGTAATATTGATTGCAAGTCCAATCAGCAGCGTGGGAAAGGCAAGCGCTAAACTGGGCCATAGTCGTTCACCAATGTCATCGCTGATGTCTCGCCCACGATCTGATTGTCCGAAATCAAACGTGAAGAGCGACAATGACTTGGTAAAAAATAATGTGTCCGTGAGTGCGTGCGCGCCAGTTTTTTGTGCGTTGTAAAAAAGTGGTTTGTCGTAACCACGTTCCATTTTCCATTGGTGAATCGCTTCTGGTGTCACGTGTTTTTGCCCCAGCTGCATGCGCGCCATATCGTCGGGCGAATTCACCATAAAAAATAATACGAACGTGATGAGGTTAACGCCAATTAAAATTGGGATAGCGTATACAATTCGGCGGACAAGATAGGCAAACATGCGGTTTACTCCCTTGTGCAAATTGTACATGATAATGCTATTGCCATGCATCATTCATTGCGTTACCATCCCTCCACTTATGGCAATTCGTCGCGCACAATTCTTTCGATTATTACCTGTTCTGTTGCTGATTTTTTTGGATTCGTTTAGCTACTTTGTTGTTATTCCTATTTTGCTAAAATTATTTTATCACGCTAAATATGGTTTGTTGCCAGCCACGTTATCGCCTGCGTGGCGCGATATTTTGGTGGGAATCATCATTCCAATTTCAACGTTGGCGGCATTAATTGCATCACCCTGGATTGGCAGTGCATCTGATCAATGGGGGCGAAAAAAAACCATTTTATTTTGTCTTGCTGTGGTGACGTTAGGATTTTTATTGCAATACATGAGCATTGTTTTGAAAAGTGTTGCGCTCATTTTTGTGGGTCGCATTATTACGGGTGTTGGTAGTGCCAGTCAGCCCATCGCGCAAGCCGCCATTGCGGATATTTTCGGAAAAGATGCGAAGGATAAATCCATTTTCTTAATGTTGAATGCAACAATGATGACGCTGGCATTGATTGCAGCGCCTATGTGTGGTGGTTATTTGTCTGACGCGAGCGTGGTTAGCTGGTTTTCAATTAAAACACCGTATTTGTTTGCAATGACATTGAGCATTGCAAATTTATTATTGATTTTATTCTTCTTTCAAGAAACATTGGCGGCATCAAAACCAAAAATTCATCGCTTAAGCGAAGTGGTAACGCATTTGCCGCGCCTCATGAAACAATTTCGTTTTGGGCGATGGTTGCTTGTGTTTTTGTGCTTTGAATTGGGATGGAGCCAATATTATCAATCGATCAGCATGTTTTTAAGTCGACAGCTGCATATTTCCATGAAGACCATCAGCTTTTTTAATATGATCACCGGCATTGAAATGGCGGTGGGTTTACTGCTTACTTATCCTATTTTTCTGCGCTTTTTTTCACTGAAACGCATTATTCGCTGGAGCGCTTTTTTTACGATGAGCGCTTTGATATTGTGTGCACTCTTTCCGATGATGTGGATGCAATGGATGATGATGCCCATTGTCGCGGTATTTACAGGCACGTTATACATCGCAATCATCACGTTGATTTCAGATTGCGTGGGTGCTGACATGCAAGGATTAGTAATGGGATACATCAGCACAACATTATTTTTAGCATGGATGATCACTGCAGCGGACGGCGGATTTTTATTTGCATTGCATTCTGAGTTACCATTGTGGATCGCGGCATTATTTTTAGTGGTTGCTTTTTTTGCCACAGGAGGAATATATGAAGTATCTCGCAGGATTGATTCAAAAATCGGTTAATTCGTCGTTTCAGTTATGGCTACTGAATCAGTTAATGAAGCGTTTGGTACCGTTTAATCGGCCGCATGGTTTTAAGATACATCAAGTTACTCCCGACTACGTGCAAACGTTCGCGCCCTATTGCAAAAAAAATTTTAATCACGTGCGTGGCATTCACGCGTGCGCGCTTGCGACCGTGGGCGAATTAGCGGCGGGAATGATATTAATGTTTCATTTTTCTCCCGAACAATACCGCGTCATTATGTCGCACATCGACATTGATTATCACTATCAAGCAAAAAAATCGGTTCTAGCTACAGCTGCAATCAATGCATCTAACATAGGTGCAATACAAAACGCATTACAGTTCGAAGGAAAAGCACAGCACACGGTAACAACCAAAATAACAGACACAAATCATACCAGTATCGCAACAGTTAAAACCACCTGGCAAATTAAATCCTGGGCTGCCGTGAAGACCAAAGTGTAGAATTACCATCATTCCCCCAAGATTCTTGCGCTAATGAATCCGGAGCCACCGCTGGAAGTGGGAAACGATGAATGCCATCAATTACTCGTAACAGATTATCCAATTCCCGCGAACATGATTCTAAACGTATCGATAGTGGTGCATTACTGAAAAACGAAGGCGTAGCAGTCATCCACGGACACCAAAGTCGCTGAATCGCAGAATAAAATCGCTGTATAAAACATTCGTCTGCAAATGACAGTATTTTTTCGTCGTCGCAGTAGTAATGTACTTGCAAAAATGGTGTTTCTTTAATCAACGTTGTCAATTGACCTTGAAGTTTTATTTCTGCGGCTTCATTTTCGAAATGAATTTTTTTTATCGCCTTCACAAATGTCCTACCCGCAGAAATGAGCTCACGATTAACAGGAAAGCAGCGGAAATAATGAAACATGTGTCCCTGGTAACACCATCTCGGTCTCTTGGGTGTTTCAAAATTAATGCTGCCACAGCGCGCGTATTTGGAATACCCTTGCAACTGTTCTAACGCCGCTTCAGTGCGTGCAATATGCAATTTAACGTTACCATCACTGAAAAATAAACGAGCGGATTTCGTGTGTTGAATAAGATATTCAGCCGCTGCTGGATCCATGCTCAAAAAGAATATTGTACATTGAGATCCTCGTTCATTTTTTTGCATATCCAACTTTTCAATTCGATAAATAGGAAAATCTTCTACAGAAAAATATTCTAATGACCAACCAAGGATTGCTAAGACCACTGGCACAATATATTCCCACGACAACGCTTGCACCCATTGCCCCATAAATACGAGCGACTCCATTGCTGTGTAATCACTGGGTGGATAGAAGAAATGAAAATTATTATTTGGATTGGTTTCTCCAAATGGAAAACAAGGCCGTTTAATTTTCAGAAAATTCGAACGATATACTTCATATTCGTTTGATCTAGTTGGTATTCGAGTGAGCAAAGGTAGAGAAGGTGTAACTGGTCGCATAATACTGACTCCTCATCTTTAGGGCCATCTGTTTAGTTGTATTCGAAACATAACGCAGGAATTCTGAATATGCAATTCTTTTCAGCGGGGGTTTTGCGTGAAGTTATCCAAACTCCATTGGATCTACATCAATGACAAATCGTACGGATCGACCATGCGATTTTCTTTTATCGATAAATAAAATAAATTGCGACAGCGCTTGATTTAAGCATTGTCGCTGTGCCGATTGTAAAAATAAAAATGCGCGATAAACACCCGCTTTTTTTTCCATTGTCGCTGGCACGGGATCAGAAATCGAGATCGGAATTTTTTTGATCGCTTGTTTGGCTGCATGCAAAAATGCAATGACCGTTTCTTTTTGTTTTCCTTCGGCGCGAATCGATGCCATGGGAACAAACGGTGGCAATTTAGCAAGCTTGCGTTCAGCAAGAATTAAATTTGCAAAATCAAAATAGGTTTTTGCAAATAATATCTCAAGTAACGGATGATGAGGTTCATGCGTTTGAATAAATACTTCACCTGGTTTTTCAGCACGTCCTGCGCGTCCAGCGACTTGCAGGAGTGATTGCCCCAATCGTTCTGTTGCGCGAAAATCACCAGAAAATAATGCTTGATCGACATCAATTGCGGCAACCAGTGTTACGTTTTCAAAATGATGCCCCTTCACAATCATTTGTGTGCCTACAATAATATCCGCAGTACCTTCATGCACGGCTTTTAATTTTTTTTCCAGTTGAGTAAATGTTTTTACTTGATCGCGATCGATGCGGCAAATATTTTTATCGGGAAAAAGAGTGGTGAGTACTGTTTCCAATTGTTCTGTGCCCACACCCATTAACGTCAACTCCGATTGCTGACATGACTGACAAGTGCGTACCCATTTTTCTAAATATCCGCAGTGATGACAAATGAATCGCTTGGGATTTTCATGCACTGTCATGCGTGCATCGCAATGTTGACACATCGCTGACCATCCACACTGATGGCACAATGCAACTGGCGCAAATCCGCGGCGATTTAAAAATAATAATACTTGTTGATTTTTTTTCAAATGATGATGCATGCATTCAATCAATGCAGGGCTTAATCCTTGCTGCAAAATTTCGTTGCGAATGTTGTGCAACGTCACTGTGGGTTGTGTTGCGATTCCGGTACGATCAGGCAATATCAATAAAAAATATTTTTTTTCGTTAGTATTGCGAATACTTTCTAACGAAGGTGTCGCAGATCCCAAAACAACTGGGATATCATTCATTTTTGCACGCATCACAGCAACATCGCGCGCAGAATATCGAAATCCGGATTGTTGTTTGAATGAGATATCGTGTTCTTCATCCACAATAATAATGCCAAGCTTTCGAAGCGGTGCAAAAACAGCAGAGCGTGTACCAATCACAATGCAAGGTGTCTCGTGCGTGGCAGACATCCATGCATCACTTCGTTTTTTATCGGTTAATCCGGAATGCAACGCCAACACTGGCACTGAAAATCGCGCTTCAAAGCGCTGCACTGTTTGCGGCGTTAATGCAATTTCAGGCACTAACACCAATGCTTGTTGCTGTTTCTTTAATACCTCTGCAATCGCGCGTAAATACACTTCGGTTTTACCGCTGCCAGTTACACCCGCCAATAAAAAAGTTTGAAAAGTTTTTGTGCGTTGTATGGTTTCGATCGCGGTAATTTGTTCGAATGTTAATGCAAAATCAGGCAATGGTTTTTCTATCGCAGATGGCGAATTATTTTCTGCAACAACAATATTTTTTCCATCACGAATTTTTTTCGGCAATGTTCCCAGTAACACATCACCTAATGGATGGTGATAATAATCGCTCGCCCATTGATACAGTGCCAATAATTTTTCATCAATCAACGGTGTTTGATCAATCACAGCAGAAATTGATTTTAATTTATCGATTGGAAAATCACTTTTGTGCAGATGCGCCGTGACAATGCCAACCACCGATCTTCGGCCAAACGGCGCTTGCACACGCGACCCGATTGGTAAGACCGTTTCATGCAAATAATCAAATGATCGTCGCAGTGGGGTGGGGATGGCGAGTTGGATGATATTTTTTTTCATGGGCATTACCATCCTTGCATTGCAAATTCACTGCAGATAACAACGCCCCACAGCCGTGTTTGTTCGCGCTTATTTAATTTCGCTTTCAGGGCAAGAGAAGACCAGTGACGCTCGGCAATCGCAATTTGATGTGAAATAATTTTTTTGGCTTGTGCTGATGTTAATAAAAAATGTCCTGCAACAGATAATACATTGCTGAACGTGGAAAAATCGTCCATGTCACCAGAAATTTTCATGGCTTGTCTTGTTTCTGATCCTGCGCGAAATTGTGGACATAAATCATAAGCGGGTGTTAATACCAACGATTTCCCATCCCAAAAAGCAGAATGATTACGCGCATGATCATCCGTGTTGCCAACCAACACATTGAATGCCAAGCGTCGAAATAATTCGTGCAGCTGTTCTTTGGGATTATTGAAACGCGCGCGAATCACATCGGCTAAATCAAGATAACTGGCGTAGCGCGCTTCCATTTCATCAAGACCAAGTAAACTTAATCCACTGAGCATGAGATGTCTACATCTTTCTTGTCGATACTGATAGCGATCAAATCGCTTGATTAGCAACACGTCGCGTCCGGATACTTCCGTTAATTTTGTTTCAGCCACTTGAATTCCCGCAAGATTGGCGAGCTGCATACCCAAAAATTCATAACGAATCAGAGGGTGTTGATCAGCAGACAATGAAAATTTTGCGATGTAATCAACGCCATCTATCTCAATCAAACATTTTGGTCTGGCGCCGCCGATGCTGGTGCCGTGTTGAATCACAGGAATTAAAGCAGGCGGAATGGCGTTTCCTGACTCAATGATTTTTGCAAACGCATTGATATCCGACAGACGAATCGCATGATGATATTTATCTTCAAACACGCTGGACGACGCTTGAAAATCCAATGCGCCAATGCGATCGCTGCCTGATAATAATCCATAGTCCAATTCGTTGGGTTGCAAGCGAGGATATTGCATGTCAATTAGTCGTCTCCCCCACGCGTCTGGTAATGCATCGCGAAGACAAGCGGGCAGCGCGCGCATGCCCTCAGGTTCGAATACGCCCGCTTGCAGCGGTAATTCCAGTGGAGATAAAGCGATGGCATCTTTGCGTTCACGATAGCTTTTACCATAGGTGAATACGTAACGGTTTTCCTGACACTCTAATTTTCCCGCAACAACCGGGCGCGCGTGTTTGGGCAGCCACACCCATATAAACGCTTCATTCGCATTATCACTCTTAGAAGTCATCATTCACCTGTTTTTTTCGATGCGGCTTTTTGGGGAGCAATCCTGAAAATTCCGACAACAGCATTTCCCATTTTGATAATACGCGTTTATCCGTAGAAAAAAGCGGTACGCCCAACACATACGCCGCTTCGAATGCAACACCGAGCGACACAGTATCACTTCCCTTTTCAATGTGCATCACTGTTTGTCGAGTGACATTCAAGCGAAGTGCCAATGCCTTCTGAGAAAGACCGCGCTCGACTCGCGCGGTCCTTATCAGTCTCCCTAAAAATCGCAAGATATGGATGGTTGATTGAGATATCATGTTAGTTATAATTAACCAAATACGTTACATTGTTAATTATAACTAACATATTTTAGCTTGTCAACCGAGTGGCACCGTCGCAGACTTTATGATAAGGTAACCGCAAAAATGCGCATTTTCATTTATATTAGGAGATAGTTTATGGCCAAATTTACTACGAGTGAATTTAAAAGCGGCTTGAAAGTGATGATGGATGGCGACCCATATAACATCATTGAGAATGAGTTTGTAAAGCCTGGCAAAGGGCAAGCATTTAATCGGGTGAGGATGCGCAATCTGAAAACAGGTCGCGTGATTGAGCGCACGTTTAAATCGGGTGAAGCGCTCGATGGTGCTGATGTGATGGATATGGATATGCAATATTTGTATAACGACGGTGTGCACTGGCATTTTATGCAGCCCGAAACTTTCGAGCAAATTTCTGCAAATGAACCTGCAGTTGCGGACGCAAAACAATGGTTGAAAGAACAAGATGTTTGTATTGTGACGATGTATAACGGTGCGCCGTTATCTGTTGCAGCGCCCAATTTCGTGACACTTAAAATTACCAACACCGATCCCGGTGTGCGTGGCGATACTGCGACGGGTGGAACCAAACCTGCAACGCTTGAAACGGGCGCTGTGGTGCGCGTTCCGCTCTTTATCGAAGAAGGTGAAATGATTAAAGTGGATACGCGTAAAGGCGAGTATATGTCGCGTTCGAAGTAAAGTAGTTGCGGCAATGGCAGCAAATCATAAAATTTCTACTCATTCATCGCGAATTGCATCAGTTATTCTTCTCATTCGAAACCAGAAGATCATTATAGATGCAGACTTAGCTCAACTTTATGGCGTCACAACTAAAAGGCTTAATGAGCAAATCAAACGGAATACAGAACGATTTCCAATGGATTTTCTATTTCAGCTAACAAATGATGAAAAAAATGAGGTGGTCGCAAATTGCGACCACCTAGAAAACCTAAAATTTTCAAGCACAAACCCATACGTCTTTACTGAGCATGGGGTAATTATGGCAGCGAGCGTATTAAATTCACCAAAAGCAATTGAAGTGAGCGTGCATATTGTACGTACATTCGTTAAATTGCGACAATTATTGAACACGAATGTGGCTCTAAAACATAAACTCATTGAATTGGAAAATCATGTCAGTGAACATGATCATGCGATTAAAACACTAGTAAATGCTATACATGATCTTATGAATTCACCTGCGCCAATCGAAAAACCAACGATTGGTTTTGCATCGTGGAAAAATAAAATAAAAAAATATCAGCCCGCATGACACTCAAGAATTTAATTCAATTGCGCCAAACACTTTACGCCACTATCCGTGCTTTTTTTGCAGCGCGTGATGTATTAGAAGTTGAAACGCCATTACTGTCTGAATATACCGTGACGGATCCGCACATTGAGAGTTTTGCAGTGCCATTTGGCGACAAAAATTATTTTTTACAAACATCGCCTGAGTATGCGATGAAAAGACTTCTTGCGGATGGATCAGGTTCTATTTTTCAAATTACCAAAGCGTTTCGAAAAGAAGAATCTGGTAGCAAGCATCATCCAGAATTTTCGATGCTTGAATGGTATCGCATTGGATTTGATCATCATGATTTAATGAATGAGTTAGATGTGCTGCTGCAGTTGATTTTAAAAACAAAGCCTGCTCAAAAAATCAGTTATCGCGATTTGTTTTTAAAAAATATTGACGTAGATCCGTTTGCCGTTTCCCATGTAACATTGAAAAAAATAATTGTTGCAAAAAATATTCGAGTGGATTGCAGCGATGCTGACTTTGATTTCTTACTGAATATTTTATTGACGCATTGTATTGAGCCAACGCTTGGTTTTGAAGCGCCAATTTTTGTGTATGATTTTCCGGTCACACAAGCAGCTCTCGCGAAAATTCGACAAGAGGATCCGCCTGTTGCAGAACGCTTTGAGTTATATATTCGCGGTATGGAAATTGCAAACGGCTTTCATGAATTATGCGATGCGAAAGAACAAGAAAAACGTTTCCAAGAAAATCAACGGTTACGAAAAAATAAAAATCAATTTATTCCTGAGATCGATCATCACTTTATTGATGCCTTAAAAAAAGGCTTGCCTGATTGCGCTGGTGTTGCAATGGGATTGGATCGATTGTTATTGCTGCAGTTGAAAGCAGTTGATATTCGAGAGGTGATTGTTTTTTGATTCACTCGCTACCGCTCGTGTCTATGTCCCGATTGATGTGTTTGCTACCGTTCGTGTCTATGTCCTCAACTCAACGGACCTAGACGCGACCGGTAGGGAGCGAGATTTCACGCACTTGCTTCTGTAACCCCAGTTCTGAGTTATTCATGCACAATTAGCAATCATTTTAATTGTTGACAATTTCAACGGTTCGATAACATAAGCCGCAAGTGATGAAATTAAATGTGTCATGGCGGTTATGTCCGTATACTGCTGTAAATTCTAGATGGCAATAGTTTAATCAGTCAAAAATAATTGATTGAAGTGTCCATCAACATTCTCCAAAATAGTTTCGCTAAAAAATTATTTACAAGGAGAATGACAATGGACACGTACGATATTAAGTTGAAACCAGAAGATTTGGTAGGACTATTAACGGAAAATGATGCAATGAGTCAATTACTGACCTCTGTATTAAATCAAGTGCTCGAAAAACAAATGACCAATCATCTTGGCGCTGATCGTTATGAGCATAACGATGACAGGCACGGATATCGAAACGGTTACCGCGAAAGAAAATTATATACTCGCATTGGCGCGTTAACGTTACACGTTCCGCAGACGCGAGATGGAAGTTTTTCAACGGAGATATTCAAACGATATCAGCGCAGTGAACAGGCCTTTGTATTGGCGTTAATGGAAATGTATTTACAAGGTGTTTCAACACGCAAGGTTACCAAAATAACAGAAGAATTATGCGGTGTGAGCTTTTCAAAAGCTCACGCGTCAAGATAACTGTCTTTATGCAGTAAATGCAAAATGGTGATGGGTAAGAAATCGGCTTTGAGTTGAAAGCTGTCCGTTTTATTTTTTGTCATAGAAAGGGACCAATCCAGAAAATCATCGCGACAATGACAACATCATGCAAGAATGGAGTAAATAAGGTCATCCTCCTGTACTTCCCCCACCGCCTATGTTATCAGCATCAGTACAATGATGTGAATTACCTATGACAACATTGTTAATCATCCCCACCATACCACAACCAGACGAATATTCACCCGTTTGTTCATCGGGTATACAGATAGTAAGGGTCCCACCAGTAGTATCGCCTTGACCGGAATAAACCAAACCAAAAGTCAAATTGGGATTATTTTCTTGAGTCATATTCAACGCAAATGATGCCTTGATAGCACATTCGTCTGCCTTCCTAGCAGTTATGTGTGCAAAATTACTAACCTGTATCACAGCCTCAGCATCACACTCGGGCGTCATCCCCGTCTGAACAGTCAAACTCATTGAAGTCATCTCCCGGATGGGGCTATCGTAATATACCCCGGTTCGGAACAGATTGTGGTTCTGCGATTTGGGACCAACCCCGTTACCTGCTGTTAGCCGCGGCCAGTTATAAATGTTAGGCCCTGCGGTGCTCCCCTTCACCAAAACAAAACAATTGGAATTATTATCAACACCAATGCTGAAGTCAGCAAACGCAGCGTTATAAAAAACACAAGACAATACCACGGTACAGAAAGATACCAAACACCGCTTTTTCATGCCGCACCTCTCGCAACATTGCAGTAATTCAACCTGTCCCAAGTATAGCAGAACCTCGGAATTTAAAATACATCAGTTGCGATTCTTGTAACTTCTCAAAAACCCGGGGCAACGCTCAATTTCGATTCTTGTAATAACATATTGATTTTTAATATGTTATCTATTTTAAAAAATAGTGTCGGGTGCAGCATTCCTAAAATTGACCTATCATAACCCCAGTTCAGGGTTTAATCTGAATTAAATCAATTGTCTAACGTACAAAATGTTTGAAAAAAGCAGCTGGTACAAATAATATTGCACATTTTCTAACTTCGACATTAGGGATTTGCGATATGGACTTACACCAGCTGACAACTATTTTTTGCGAAATGGATGACTTTTGCAAGGAGTTTGATAAACAAATGGAAGCACGTGCATTACCAATGCCTGTGCTAAAAAATAAACGTGGCCCTGCATGCTGTTTATCAGATAGTGAAATCATGACGATTTTAATCATGTTTCAGAGTTCACGCGTTCGTGATTTTAAAAATTTTTATTTACTTTCTTTGTCTGTTTTTTATAAAAATTTATTTCCAAAATTACCCAGCTACACGCGATTTGTTTTTAAAAAATATTGACGTAGATCCGTTTGCCGTTTCCCATGTAACATTGAAAAAAATAATTGTTGCAAAAAATATTCGAGTGGATTGCAGCGA
>Ga0209343_10000538_pt1 | contig 52871 bp, 47 predicted proteins | sample RifCSPlowO2_02_FD_184026 | JGI IMG/M metagenome (GOLD analysis project Ga0209343, IMG submission 184026) | Groundwater microbial communities from Rifle, Colorado - Rifle CSP2_plank lowO2_0.2 (SPAdes) (version 2) | ecosystem: Environmental > Aquatic > Deep subsurface > Groundwater | place...
CGATGAAGAATACCTGCGGCTGAAAATACTCACGTCAACGCTCCCGGCGCTCTGAAAACCATGAAATTTACCCACTCGATTACGCGAAGAGCCAAAATTCAGTTGTTCGGTTATTCCGAACAACTGCCGCAGACGGTAAGCAGTACGAGGTAGCGCGCTACAACCTGGACATGGTGCTGGCTCTGGGTTTTCGGGTGCGTAGCCCGGTCGGCGTGCGCTTCCGCCAATGGGCTAACGACAAGCTCAAGGAATACATCGTCAAGGGCTTTGTGCTGGACGACGCTCGCTTGAAGAATCCCGGCAAGGGTCGGGATTATTTCGACGAGCTGCCCCGCCGCCTGCAAGACATCCGCACCAGTGAGCGGCGCTTTACCAGAAGATCACCGACATCTACGCCGATTTGGTTTGTTTTTGTGAGGCGTGGTCGCTGCGCGGTACCGTTCACAGCGGAAGTGCATTTTGTTTATCGCGGCAACGTCACGGTGCAGGCATGAACCAAGTGCGCCTTCGCCGTCACGCCACCGCTGCCGTGTGCGGGTCGTGCGCGGCAACGAAAAATCCATGCCGGTCAAAACCCCGGCATCGGCTTTTTCATTGCCACACACTGCCCTGAGAGTCCGGCTTGGTCGCTGCGCGTTCTGTCTTTTTATCCCCGCCCCCTTGCAGGGCGCATCTGCGCTTGCATGCGCAGACCGTTCGTCAGGCTCGCCGCAGTGCGGCTCGAAACCCCTGCCTCACCCCAGCCTGTCAGGCTGCGCTGCTCCTTTCCCGCTCACCTGCCAAGCTTCCCATCCGCCACAAGTGGCTCCCTAAAAACGATGAGGGGAAAAGCAGCCGTGGTATACGGTGCCTATAGTGTAAAATTCGACTTGGTCGTGAGTTAAGGAGACTGGAAAGTATGCGGGTAACTTTACGGGTAACAAAAAACCGCATAATCCTGAAAGTCAGTATTTATGCGGTTCTTGAGTTACTAGATGGTGCCCAGAAGAGGACTCGAACCTCCACACCTTGCGGCACACGGACCTGAACCGTGCGCGTCTACCAATTCCGCCATCTGGGCTTAGACTTGCTGAAGGCGCGCAATTTAATTGTTAAAGGATTTATTGTCAATGAAAAAGAAGAATAATTTACGTCTGCAAGACCCTTATCTCGAACGCGAGCGCGAGCAATACGAGCATCCGCTGCCGAGCCGGGAATTTATTTTGCAGATACTTACCGGGCAGGGTGCGCCGGTTGGCGAGGAAGAATTGCTGCAACTGCTGCACATCGAGGCGCACGAGGAAGAGCTGTTCTCCCGCCGCCTGCGCGCGATGGAGCGCGACGGGCAGATCATGCGCAACCGCAAGAATGCCATTTGCGTGATGGACAAGCTCGATCTGGTCAAGGGCAAGGTGCAGGGCCATCCGGACGGCTTCGGCTTCCTGGTTCCCGAAAACGGCAGCCCGGACATGTTCCTCAGCGAGAAAGAGATGCACAAGGTGCTGCACGGCGATGTCGTGATGGTGCGGCAGAGCGGCATAGACCGGCGCGGCCGACCCGAGGCCAAGATCGTCGAGGTGCTGGAGCGCGCCAATAACCGCGTGGTCGGGCGCTTGTACGAAGAGCATGGCATCCGCTTCATCGTCGCGGAAAATCGCCGCATCAGCCAGGACATCCTGGTCGCCCCCGGCGAATCCGGCGGCGCCAAGGCCGGCCAGGTGGTGGTGCTGGAAATCCTCCAGCACCCCGACAAGCATGCCCAGCCGATCGGGCGCATCGTCGAGGTGCTGGGCAACTATGCCGATCCCGGCATGGAGATCGAGATCGCCTTGCGCAAACACGACCTGCCGCACGAGTTCCCCAGGGATGCGGAAAAACAGGCCAAACAGATTCCCCCGGTAGTCGGCGCCAGTGACTGGGAAGGACGTGAGGACATCCGCAATCTGCCGCTGGTCACCATCGACGGGGAGACCGCGCGCGATTTCGACGATGCGGTGTATTGCGCGCCGGAAAAAGGCGGCTACCGGCTGGTGGTGGCGATCGCCGATGTCAGCCACTACGTGCAGACCAACGATGCGCTCGACCGCGAGGCGATCCTGCGCGGCAACTCGATTTATTTTCCGCGCCGCGTGATCCCGATGCTGCCGGAAGAATTGTCCAACGGCCTGTGTTCGCTGAACCCGCAGGTGGATCGCCTGTGCATGGTGTGCGACATGCACATCAGCAGCAAGGGGGATATCGGCAAGTACCGTTTTTATCCATCGGTGATGCATTCCAAGGCGCGCCTGACTTACACGCAGGTCGCCGAAATGCTGGCGCAGCCGGACGGCGCACTTGCCAAGAGCAATGCGGCTATTCTGCCGCACCTGCAACATCTGCACGAGTTGTTCCAAAAGCTACTGAAAGCGCGCGAGAAGCGCGGCGCGATCGACTTCGAGACAATCGAGACGCAGATGATCTTCACCGATCAGGGCAAGATCGAACGCATCGTGCCGGTGGTGCGCAACGACGCGCATCGCCTGATCGAGGAATGCATGCTGGCGGCGAACGTCTGTGCGGCGGGCTACCTGCACGAACACAAGCACACCGTTCTATACCGCATCCACGAAGGCCCGACGCCGGAGAAGCTGGAGGCGTTGCGCGAGTTCCTCGGGGAATTCGGCCTGCAACTCGGCGGCGGAGACGAGCCGCAGGCCGGCGACTATGCCAAGTTGCTGAAAAGCATCAAGGGCCGCCCCGACCACGGGCTGCTGCAAACCGTGATGCTGCGCTCGCTGCGCCAGGCCAAATACGAGCCGGAGAACGTCGGCCACTTCGGCCTGGGCTACGAGGCCTACACCCATTTCACCTCGCCGATCCGCCGCTATCCCGACCTGCTGGTGCATCGCGCCATCAAGGCGGTGCTGCACGGCAAACAATACAATCCGGCGCGGAAATGGGCCGAACTGGGCGCGCACTGTTCGATGACCGAGCGCCGCGCCGACGATGCCACGCGCGATGTCGAGGCCTGGCTGAAATGCTTCTACATGCGCGACCATCTCGGCAGCGTGTTCACCGGCACGGTTTCGTCGGTCACCAATTTTGGCATGTTCATCTCGCTGGACGACCTGTATGTAGAGGGGCTGGTGCACATCTCAGAGCTCGGCAAGGACTATTACCAGTTCGATGCCGCCAGGCACCAGTTGCTCGGCGAGCGTACCGGCCAGCGCTACCGCCTCGGCGACCGCGTGCAGGTGCGCGTGGTCAAGGTGGACATGGAAAGCACCAAGATCGACTTCGTGCTGGACGGCATCATCGAAAAACCCGATCGCGAAAAAACCGATCACGGCAAGGTGTCCCAACCGGCGAAAAAAGCAGCGAAGGGCAAGGCGGGCGGAAAAAAACGCCATGGCTGACCTGCGCCTGATCTACGGCTTTCATGCCGTCACCGCGCGCATCCGCCAAAACCCGGACGGGGTGCTGGAAATTTATCTGCAAGCGCAGCGCAACGACCCGCGCATGCGCGACTTGATTAAACTGGCCGAAGCGGGCGGCGTGCGGGTGATCCCGGTCGATGCCAAGCGCCTCGACGGCATGGCGGGCAGTGCGCGGCATCAGGGCGTGGCGGCGCGCGTCGATGCGTCGCGCCGCGTGCAGCATCTGGACGATGTGCTCGATACGCTCGAAGAGCCGCCGCTGCTGCTGGTGCTGGACGGCGTGCAGGACCCGCATAACCTCGGCGCATGTCTGCGCAGCGCCGATGCGTTCGGCGTACATGCGGTAATCGCGCCGAAAGACCGCGCGGTCGGCATCACCGCCACGGTGGAGAAAGTCGCGTGCGGCGCGGCGGAGACCGTACCCTACATCACCGTCACCAATCTCGCGCGCACCCTGCGCGAATTGCAGGAGCGCGACATCTGGGTAGCCGGCGCGGCGGGCGATGCCGGGCAGGATTTGAACAGCTTCAAACACACCCGCGCGCTGGCATGGGTGCTCGGTGCGGAAGGCGAAGGCTTGCGCCGCCTGACGCGCGAAACCTGCGACGAACTGGTGCGCATCCCGATGCTGGGCAGCGTGGAAAGCCTCAACGTCTCGGTCAGCGCAGGCATCTGCCTGTTCGAGGCGCGGCGGCAGCGCGCCGTTTAGTTTTTCCGATCTCGCTATAACCCGGCAGTACAACCAGGGAACAGCATGACGCCGCAACAATTCATCGCTAAATGGCAAGGCTGCCAGCTCGCCGAGCGCGCTTTCTATCAACAACACTTCAACGACCTGTGCGCGCTGGTCGGCCATCCCACGCCCGCCGCGCAGGACACTACCGGCGACACCTTCTGTTTTGAAAAGGGTGCGACCAAGACCGGCGGCGGCAACGGTTGGGCGGACGTGTGGAAGCGCGGCTTTTATGCGGTCGAATACAAAGGCCCGGACGGCGACCTGCGCCGTGCGCTGGAGCAGGTGCAACGCTACGCGCTGGCGCTGGAGAATCCGCCGCTGCTGGTGGTGGCGCGCGCCGACCTGATCGAGATACACACCAACTTCACCAACACCGTTTCCGACACGCACACCATTGCGCTGGAAGAGATCGGCACACCGGAAAATCTTGCCAAGCTGCGCGCGCTGTTCTTCGAGCCGGAAAAATTGCGCCCCGTGCGCACCACGCGCGCCCTCACCGAGCAAGCCGCCGCCTTGTTCGCCTCGCTCGCCAACACCCTGCGCGACCGGGGCCATGCGCCGCAATCCGTGGCGCACTTCCTCGACAAGCTGCTGTTCTGCTTCTTCGCCGAAGATGCGAGGCTGCTGCCCGCGAGCCTGGTCACGCGCGTGCTGGAGAACGGCGCAAAAGACCCGGCGCGCATCGACCGCCAGTTGAAGCAACTGTTCGCCTCGATGAGCAAGGGCGGCGACTTCGGCGCGGACATCATCGACTGGTTCAACGGTGGCCTTTTCGACGGCGATGACACATTGCCGCTGCAAAGTGGCGACATCACCGCGCTGATGACCGTGGCGCGGCTCGACTGGACGGAAGTCGAGCCGTCTATTTTTGGCACGCTGTTCGAGCGCGGCCTCGATCCCTCCAAGCGCAGCCAGCTCGGTGCGCACTACACCGATCCGCAATCCATTATGCGCATCGTCGAGCCGGTGGTCGTCGCGCCGCTCGCGGCGGAATGGGAGAGCGTCAAGGCCAGAATCAAGCAAGGCATGGCTGCCTATGCGGCGGGCGGCAAGGGTTCGAAGAAAGGCATCGAGGAAGCGCAGACGGCATATCAGGGTTTCATGCAACGCCTCGGCGATTTCCGCGTGCTCGACCCCGCCTGCGGCTCCGGCAACTTTTTGTATCTTGCGCTGCACGCGCTGAAAGACATCGAACACCGCGCCGTGCTGGAAGCCGAAGCGCTCGGCCTGCCGCTCGGCTTCGCCGGATTCCACACCGGCCCGCACAACGTGCTCGGCATAGAGATCAATCACTACGCGGCGGAGCTGGCGCGCGTCACCGTGTGGATCGGCGAACTGCAATGGATGCTGCGCCACGGCATGAGCCCGTCGAAGAACCCCATCCTCAAGCCGCTCGACCATATCGAATGCCGCGATGCGATACTGCAAATCCCCCCTAGCCCCCCTTTGACAAAGGGGGGGATAGAAGGCGTGGCGCAGGAATCTTCCCCCTTTGCAAAAGGGGGAGTGAGGGGGATTTTTGAAGCACAATGGCCGACCGTCGATGCCATCATCGGCAACCCTCCGTTCCTCGGCGACAAGAAGATGCGCGCCGAACTGGGTGACGACTACACTGAGGCCTTGCGTAAATGTTATGAAGGGCGTGTGCCAGGCGGCGCGGACCTGGTCACCTACTGGTTCGAAAAAGCTCGCGCCCAGATCGAGGCGGGCAAGTGCCAACGCGCCGGACTGGTCGCTACAAATTCGATCCGGCAGAAGCGCAATCGTCCGGTGCTGGAACGCATACTGGAAACAGGAGAAATCTTCAATGCGTGGAGCGACGAAGAATGGATCAACGATGGCGCGGCGGTGCGCGTATCGCTGGTGTGCTTCGGCGGCTCCCCTCGCCCGCAGGCGGGACAAGCAGCGACTAGCCAGCTTGCTGGCGTAGACGTTCGCTTGGTAGTTCCATCAGAGGGGCAAGGGGAGAGGGTGGTATTCCTTGATGGACACCCTGTTTCAAACATCCACGCCGACCTCACCGCAGGCGGCAATGGCGGCAGTGACCTGACCAGCGCGCAACTGCTCAAGGAAAACGCCGGATGGTCATACTTCGGTTTATGTCTGGCGGGCGCATTCAAGGTGCCGAGCGAAACTGCGCAGGCTTGGCTCAAGCTGCCCAACCCGCACGGCAAGCCGAACTCGGATGTGCTGAAACCCATCTACAACGGCTCAGACATCACGCGCCGCTGGGCGGGCGATTGGGTGATCGACTTTGCGCTGATGGACGAACAGCAGGCCGCACTTTACGAAGCACCGTTCGCCTATGTGGTGGAACACGTCAAGCCAGTGCGCGCCAGCAACCGCGAAGCGTCACGCGCCGAAAAATGGTGGCGGCATGGCAGAGCGCGTCCCGAATTGCGCGCCAAACTCGCCGGGCTGCAACGCTACATTGCCACGCCGGAAACCGCCAAGCATCGTTTCTTCGTCAGCTTCCCGATCAGCGTCGCGCCGGAGCATAGGCTTATTGTCTTCCCTTCAGGTAGCGATACACTATTCGGCATCCTGTCATCGCGCTTCCATATTGTATGGGTGCTTGCGCAAGGAGGAACACTCGAAGATAGACCGGTTTATAACTCCACCGTGTGCTTCGACACTTTCCCTTTTCCCGAAGGGCTGGCGCCGAAGGATACCGCAACCCCTCTCCCTAGCCCTCTCCCACAAGTGGAGAGGGAACCTGCTCCCTCCCCCTTGACGGGGGATGGTTGGGGAGAGGGTGGTGAGGCCATCGCGCAAGCGGCGCAACACCTTAACCAACTCCGCGAAAACTGGCTCAACCCGCCAGAGTGGACAGATTGGCTGCGCACGCCGGAGGAAGAAAAAGCAGGCTACCCCGCACGTCCTGTCGCCAAACACGGACACGAAGCCGATCTGAAAAAGCGCACCCTGACCAACCTCTACAACCAGCGCCCCGCATGGCTGGACAACGCCCACAAAACACTGGATGCTGCTGTCTCCAAAGCTTACTGTTGGGCTGACTACACACCCAACATGCCCGATGAAGAGATATTGCGGCGTTTGTTGGCGTTGAATTTGGTGCGTTAGCATGTAGCATCCTTATCACTAAAGTTCGTCAGGCCTGAAATGGAGGTGTTACACGTATGAAGAATCCATACCGTAGCAATCGTTGGGTTAAATTCCGAGAGGAGTTGATCGAGTTAGATGGTGGGACGTGTGTTAGATGCGGGAAAACCAGACAAGGTGGCGCAACTTTACAAGTGCATCACAAGAAGTACCTCACAGGGAAGGCTCCTTGGGAATATCCATTTGAGCTTTGTGAAACATTGTGCAAGGGGTGTCATGCTGAAGAGCATGGGGAGATTCGCCCAAGTTCTGAGTGGGAGTACGTTGGCGAAGATGACTTAGGCGGGCTTTACGGTGCCTGTGATCGTTGCAACACAGCTATTCGTTATGTGTTCTTCGTTCAACACAAAAATTGGGAGCCGATGGCTGTTGGAACCGTTTGCTGCGACGACCTTACCGGCACAAAGATAGCTTCCGATAAACGCAAATACGACGAGCGATTAACGCGATTCATCAAGTCACCAAGGTGGACTGAGGAGGAGCGGCGGCATCTTATCGAGCAAAAACATATCGAGATTGAAATTGTTCCTGCAATCGGTGGTTACCGTATCAACATGAACAGCGTAAAAGGGAAGAAAATTTACCCAGCTCTTAATGACGCAAAAACAATGGTATTTGACTTCATAGAGAGTGGGAAAGCAGATGATTTTTTCAAGAGCAAGTCGGATGAACCCGCGTAGGGCGCAATCGTTATTGCGCCGTATGTTTGAACCTGCAACTGCCGCGTAATAATTTTTATTGCCGCTTGTCCCGATATGGGACTAAAATACCCCCATGCGTGTGATCACCTTATCAACCCTTAAAGCCTTCTGGGAAAACAATCCGAGTCATCAAGATGCACGCGAGCCTTGCCTCGCGTGGTATCGGCAAGTGTTGGTGGCGGACTGGGCTTCGCCATCGGCGGTGAAGGTGGATTTTGGCAATGCCAGTATTCTTAAAGACGGGCGGGTGGTGTTTAACATTGCAGGTAACAAATACCGGCTGGTGGTGTGGATCAATTACACTTACCGTGTGATGTATGTTCGCTTTATCGGCACACACAAGCAGTATGACGCGATAGATGCGCAAACGATATGAGGTGCAAATATGGACATTAAACCAATCAAGACCAAGGCGGATTACCGTGCAGCCCTCAAGGATATTGAGGGATTGATGATGGCTCGCGCCAATACGCCGGAAGGCGAGCGGTTGGATGTGCTGGTGACGCTGGTAGAAGCATACGAACGCAAGCATTATCCGATGGAGTTACCCGATCCGATTGAGGCGATCAAGTTCCGCATGGAAAGCTTGGGGCTGAAGCCGAAAGATTTACAGCCGATGATCGGGGGGCTGAATCGTGTGTATGAGGTATTGGCTCATACGCGCCCGCTGACGCTTCCGATGATTCGCCGTTTGCACGAAGGGCTGGGCATACCGGCGGAATGTTTGATTAAATCGCCGCCGCCGCATCAGCAGGCGGCTTGAGTGGGTGAGTCTATTCCCGGAGATGAGGTATTTCGTCGCGCCATTTCCGGATTGCCGTGAAGATCGAGTTTTTGCCCGAGGCAGACGGAGAGTTTCGCGAGGCCGCTCGCTGTGCAAGTCATGCGGGCAGGTATTCGCAAGAAGGTGTTGCGATATTTTTCATACAATCTTTTCTATGCAATTGAAACTGATACCATCGTTATTGTTGCTGTGGCGCATCAAAGAAAGCGGCCTAATTATAGGCTCGCTCGATTGAAACAACGTTGAGCTTGGCATTATCCGCAAGGTGTAATGCACCTTCAATAAGGAGGAATTAGCATGATGTTTCGTGATCGTGATGATGCGGCGCGCCGCCTGGCGGAAGCGCTTGCGCAATACCGGGGCAAGAATCCGCTGGTGCTGGCGATTCCGCGCGGTGCGGTGCCGATGGCGAAGATTATCGCCGATGCGCTGGGCGGCGAAGTGGATGTGGTGCTGGTGCGCAAGCTGCGCGCGCCGGGCAATCCGGAGTTTGCCATCGGCGCGGTGGACGAGACCGGCTGGACTTATCTTGGCGACTACGCCGGACGGGTGGCGGGCAGTCAGGAATACATCGAGTCCGAGAAGGCGGCGCAGCTGGAAGTGATGCGCGAGCGGCGCGCCAGCTATACGCCGATACGCCCGCCGCACGATCCGGCGGGGCGCATCGTCATCGTGGTGGACGATGGCCTGGCGACCGGCTCGACGATGATTGCCGCTTTGCATGCGTTGCGCGCGAGGCAACCGCAGAAGCTGATCTGCGCGGTGCCGGTAGCGCCGCCCGAGACGCTGGACAAGGTGTCGCCCTACGCCGACGAAGTGGTGTGCCTGAGCGCGCCGGAGCTGTTTTATGCGGTAGGGCAGTTTTATCAGTCTTTTCCGCAAGTGAGCGATGAGGAAGTTATCGCGTCGCTGGCCCAGGATTGAGGAGGCGGTGTTTCAGGTTTTCGAAAAGTGCTCCTATGTTCGGCAACCCGGGCTTGCCGGAGAAATTCCCGTATCAGGTAATGGCTTGTCCGGAGTTTCCTTAGTTATTTTTCCCCATCGATATGCGACCTTCCAAGCAACCTGACACGAGCAACGATCAACGCGGCGACTGGCAGACCCTCCGTTCATTGCTGCCTTATCTTTTGGAATTCAAGTGGCGCGTGGCGATTGCGCTGAGCCTGCTGGTGTTGTCCAAGCTGGCCAATGTTTCAGTGCCGCTGGTGCTCAAGGAGATCATCGACGCGCTGGACAAGCCGCAGGCGGCGCTGGCAGTACCAGTATTCCTGGTTATCGGCTATGGCGTGCTGCGCCTGTTCAGCACGCTGTTCGGCGAATTGCGCGACGCGGTGTTCGCCAAGGCGACGCAGCGCGCGATCCGGCGCGTGGCGTTGCAGGTGTTCGAGCATCTGCACAGCCTGAGCCTGCGCTTCCATCTCGACCGGCAGACCGGCGGGGTGTCGCGCGACATCGAACGCGGCACGCGCGGCATCGGCTTCCTGCTGAATTTCATGCTGTTCAACATCCTGCCGACCCTGCTCGAGATCGGCCTGGTGGCGGCGATCCTGTTCAGTAAATACGACATCTGGTTCGCGGCAATCACGTTTATCACGCTGCTGGTTTATATCTCGTTCACGCTGTTCGTGACCGAATGGCGCATGGTGGTACGCCGCTCCATGAACGATCTGGACTCCAAGGCAAACAGCCGCGCCATCGACAGCCTGCTGAATTACGAAACGGTGAAATATTTCGGCAACGAGCAATACGAGGCGCGGCGTTACGACGAGAACATGCGGCACTGGGAGGTCGCGGCGGTGCGCAACACCACCTCGCTGGCGTACCTGAATGCGGGGCAGAGCTTTATCGTCGCGATCGGCATCACCGCGCTGATGCTGCTGGCCGCCGACGAGGTGGTGAAGGGGACGATGACGCTGGGCGATCTGGTGCTGGTCAACGTGTTCATGATCCAGCTGTATATGCCGCTGCATTTCCTCGGCTTCGTGTACCGCGAAATCCGCCACGCGCTGGCGGACATGGAGAAGATGTTCGGCTTGCTGCACGAACATCGCGAAATTGCCGATGCGCCGGATGCGCAGGTCTTGTCGGTGGGCAAGGCCGACGTGCGCTTCGAGCAGGTCGATTTCGGTTATGCGCCGGATCGGCAGATACTGTTCGATGTGAGCTTCGCGATTCCCGCCGGGCATACCGTGGCGGTGGTCGGCGCGAGCGGGGCGGGCAAGTCCACGTTGTCGCGTCTGCTGTTCCGTTTCTACGACGTGGGGCAGGGGCGCATCCTGATCAACGGCCAGGATATCCGCTTGGTGACGCAGGCCAGCCTGCGCGCGGCGATCGGCATCGTGCCGCAGGATACGGTGCTGTTCAACGATACGATTTACTACAACATCGCCTATGGCCGGCCCGACGCGGCGCACGAGGAAATCATCGCCGCCGCGCAGGCCGCGCACATCCATGACTTCGTCGCATCGCTGCCGCAGGGTTACGAAACCCCGGTAGGCGAACGCGGCCTGAAGCTGTCCGGCGGCGAGAAGCAGCGTGTGGCGATTGCGCGCGCCATCCTGAAAAATCCGGCGATACTGATTTTCGACGAGGCGACTTCCGCGCTCGACTCGAAATCGGAAAAGGCGATCCAGGCCGAGCTGCATGCGATCGCGCAAAACCGTACCACCCTGATCATCGCGCATCGGCTGTCCACCGTGGTGGATGCCGATCAGATACTGGTAATGGACAAGGGGCGCATCGTCGAGCGCGGCTCGCATCGCGAATTGCTGGCACAGAACATGCTTTACGCGCAAATGTGGAATCTTCAGAAGCAAGAAGAGAAAGTTCATCCTGCCTATTGATTTATATAGGCATTCAGGTATGCTGCGCAAACAACAAGCAGTGCGGAATAAACAAGCGGCCCGGGGGGAGATTGCACGTGAAGAAAAGACTGTTGATTTGCCTGCTGGCGGGACAAATGCTGGCGGCCCATGCGGGAGAGGCCCAATCAAACCGCCCTGCAACCAAAGCGAAGCATGCACAGGCCACCGCAATAACCGGCAACAATTCCACACCCAAACTGCATTCCGCGATTGCGCTGATTTACGACCAGCAGACGCAAAGCCCGCTGTACGCCAAGAACTCCGACGCGCAGGCTCCAATAGCCTCCATTACCAAGCTGATGACTGCGATGGTGGTGCTGGATGCGCGCCAACCCCTGGATGAAGAAATCAGCATTGACTTGGCCGATATCGATACGCTCAAGGGCACGCGCTCCCGTTTGCGTATCGGCATGAGGTACACACGCAGCGAGCTGCTCAAGCTGGCTCTGATGGCTTCGGAGAACCGCGCGGCATCCGCGCTGGCGCGCGCCTACCCCGGTGGCTACGATGCGGCGATTGCGGCGATGAATGCCAAGGCGCGCGAGCTCGCCATGCACAACACGCGCTTTCTCGACCCGACCGGATTAAGCAGCGACAACATTTCCACCGCGCACGACCTGGTCAGAATGGTCTCGTCGGCGCGCGACTACCCCCTGATACATAAATACACAACCGCCACATCGCTTTCAGTGGAAGGCAGGAGGGGACGCGAGATGCGGTTTGTCAACACCAACCCGCTGGTCAGAAACGCCTCGTGGGAAATTGGCGTGAGCAAGACCGGCTACATCAGCGAGGCGGGGCGCTGCCTGGTAATGGAAGCGACCATCAACCGGCGCCCGGTCATCATTGTCCTGCTCGATTCATGGGGAAAGCATTCCCGCATCGGCGACGCCAACCGCATCAAGAAGTGGATCGAGAGCAGCAACACACGCATCCGCCGCGCAACGTCGCTCGGCTAATCGGCGCGGGCAGGCCAGGCGCAGACCCGAGCGCATTTCACCAAACAGCTACAGCTTGAATCTGCGCCTCATTCGGGCGCTGGAAGATGTACTATACGAGGCCATTTTCCCGCCGCAGAGGTGATCCATGCGTGTCGCAATCATAGGTTCCGGGCCTGCCGGTTTTTATGCTGCCGAGGCGCTGCTCAGGCGCACCGACACGGTCGTCCATGTCGATATGTTCGACCGCCTCCCCACGCCGTACGGGCTGGTGCGGGGCGGTGTTGCGCCGGACCACCAGAGCATCAAGGCAGTCACGCGCGTTTACGAAAAAACTGCCGCGCGTCCCACCTTCAGGTTTCTGGGCAATGTGTGTCTCGGGCAAGACCTGACGGTAGAAGATCTGCGCCGCCACTACCACCAGATCGTCTACGCGGTGGGCAACGAGGACGACCGCCGCCTCGGCATCCCGGGGGAGGGCATCGCGCGCTGCACGCCGGCGACGGTGTTTATCGGCTGGTACAACGGGCATCCCGACTACCGACATGCAAAAATCGACTTGTCGGTGTCGCGTGTTGCGGTGGTGGGCAACGGCAACGTCGCCATCGACGCTGCGCGGATATTGCTGCGCACGCCCGCAGAGCTGGAAAAGACCGATGTCGCCGCGCACGCGCTGGAAGCCTTGCGCAACAGCAGGGTGCGGGAGGTCTATATTCTCGGGCGGCGCGGGCCGGAGCAGGCCTCGTTCACTCCGCCCGAACTGAAGGAATTCGGCGAGATGGAGGATGTCGATCCGATTGTCGCCCCGGAAGAGCTTGCGGGCTGCATGATTCCTGAAGCTGCGGGCAATTCGCAGCAGGAGAAGAACTTGAAGATTCTCCAGTCCTTCGCCATGCGGCAGCACGGTGAAAAAACGAAAAAACTCCACCTGCGCTTCCTCGTCTCGCCGAAAAAGTTGATCGCCAACGGCGACGGCAATGTGGCCGGCCTGGTGATCGAGAAGAATCGCCTCGAAGTTCAGCGGGACGGTACGGTCAGCGCGCTCGGCACCGGCGAGACCGAAGTCCTCAATGTCGGGATGGTATTGTCTGCAATCGGCTTTGCCGCCACGCGGATTGCCGGTGTCCCCTACGACGTAAAAGCGCGGGTCATCGCCAACGACGACGGTCGCGTCGTCGACCCCGCCAGCCGCGCTGTGATCGCCAACGAGTATGTTGTCGGATGGGCGCGCACCGGGCCGCAGGGGCTCATCGGGACGCACAAAGCCGCGTCCGCACATGTGGTCGAGCACATGATCGCCGACGGCGCCGGGCTCGAGGCGCGCGAGCTGCCGGAGCGCGAGGCCATCGATGCGCTGCTGCGCGGACGCGGCGTACAAATCGTATCCTTCGGTGACTGGAAGCGCCTCGATGATGTGGAAGTGGCCCGCGGCGAATGGCGCGGCGCGCCGCGCGACAAAATTGTCGATGTAGGGTCGATGCTCGCAGTGCTCGATCAGCCTGAGCCGTAACATTCGGCGATCGCTGGTGCAATCATGAATAAGCGCGCGTTTGTGCGCTGCCGTACAGAATTCTTGGGGCCGTTAACAGATATTTATAACGCGCAAGGATTTTCCGATGTTTCGCGCATCACAATTGCCCACTTACCGAAGGGAAATTATCATGAGCCATACAACTGTTTCCAGCGGCTTCCGCCAGGTCGAGCGCCACGACGGCATTTTCCAGGAGCGGGAGCACGACTCTTACAGGGCGAAGGGCAAGCTGCCCGAGCCGACTGTCTGCCCGCAATGCGGCGCAGTCTTTCATGAGGGACGTTGGCAGTGGCGTCAGGCCCCGGTAAACGCGCATCGGGAAACCTGCCCTGCCTGCCATCGCATCCGCGACCATTATCCCGCCGGGTTTCTCACCCTGAAGGGAGAGTTTTTCCAATCCCACCGCGACGAAATCATGCGTCTGGTGCGCAACCATGAAGAGCATGAACGGGCAGAGCATCCGCTCAAACGCATCATGGCAGAGGAAGAAAAAGACGGCACGACGCTGGTGACCACCACCGATATTCATCTTGCCCGCGGCATCGGTGAGGCGTTGCATCATGCCTATCAGGGCGAGTTGAAATATCACTATAACCCTGAACAGAATTTGTTGCGCGTGAGTTGGGCGCACTGAAGGAAAGCGAACGATGTGTTCTTGAAATCGCTTGCAGGCACCAGCGAGATATTCGGATAAATGCCGGTTCGAGTTTAATTTTTGGGAGAGATATCATGAAAACACCAAAACCGATTCTTTGCATACTCGGCGCAGTTGCGCTTGCCGCTTCGAGCAGCACGGCTCTTGCCGATAGTTTCCCAGAAAAAACCGGCTATCTGATCGACAGCCGCGGCAACATCGTCAGGAACTCTTACGGAGAATGCTGGCGTACCGGCTATTGGACTCCGGACATGGCCATCGCAGAATGCGATCCCGGCCTTACGAAGGTGAAACCCGAGGAAGCGGAAGCCAAGCCTGCTGTGCCGGGCGAAACAAAGCCCTCTGCCGCTCCGGAAAAACCAATTGCACCGGCGGCGCAGGCCTACTTTAATGCGGAGGCGCTGTTTGACTTCGACAAAGCCATGCTTAAATCCGAAGGCCAGAAAATTCTGGACGAAAAAATTGTCGCCAACATGCAAATGCATCCCGAGGTGACGCTGCTGATAATCACAGGGCATGCCGACCGTATCGGCACCGAAGAATACAACCAGGGGCTGTCCGAGCGCCGCGCCAATGCGGCCAAGGCCTATCTGGTGAGCCGGGGTGTTGCCGCCGAACGCATCAGGGCTTCGGGCAAGGGTGAATCCGAGCCAAACCCGGCAGCCAACACCAGGCAGGCCTGCCAAGGCATGGCAGGCAATAAGCTCATTGCATGCTTGCAGCCGGATCGCCGTGTCACCGTTGAGCCGCAAAGACAGGCGGCTGCCAGATAGGAATTGCATCTGCCGTACGCTCCCGGAGTACCGCCTATTGTGGTTTTCCATATGCCGGTCAGAGTGGTTGTATGGTGGGCAAGACCGCCTCCGGGGGCACGTAATAATTAGTGTCTGGTTGGATGGTTCGGCTGAAATTAGTAAGCCAGAATGGAGGACGCCATGTCGATGAGCGAAACTTGTGACAGCGAAACCGTCGTCATGCTGCGCGACGATACTGTACTGGAAGCGGCCAAACTCATGCGCAGGTATCGTGTCGGTGGCGTCGTGGTTGCCGAGGAGCGCGACGGCGCGAGAATCCCGCTGGGGATCATCACCGAGCGCGATCTTGTGGTGGAAATCATGGCGCCCGAACTGGATTGTATGGTTATCACAGTGGGCGATATTATTGATCTGCATGCAATTTAGCGGCTGCCCGGCGGGACGCTGGTTTGATTGTGGCTTCCTGCGGAAGAATGGCCGGCACCCGCCAAGCCGGTGCAGCAGAAGCAGAGAAAAACCATGAGCTGCGGCTGATCCGGCTTGAACTTAAAGAGGAATCTATGCATATCCCGATGCAAATAACCATTCGCGATGTCGATCATTCCGAGGCGCTGGAGGCGCACATTCGCGACAAGGCAAAAAAACTTGATGAGCACTTCGATCACGTTATGTCTTGCCGCGTAGTGGTCGATGCGCCGCACAAGCACCACCATCAGGGCAAGCAGTTCAACGTGCGCATCGACCTCGGCGTGCCGGGCAGCGAAATCGTGGTGAACCGCAATCATGCCGATGATGTTTATGTGGCCTTGCGCGACGCCTTCGATGCAGCCAAGCGCCAGCTTGAGGAATACGCGTGCAGGCTTCACTGTAACGTCAAGGCGCACCAGCCCAAGTTTACGAATGCGACTGATGACGTAGATGTCGCGCCTTAAGGGCGAGGCGAAACGCACCCCGCAGGTTTTTTCAACTGTTAAACAAGGAGCGAGTTCATGCTGGATTCTATAAAACAGGCAGGAAAAAATATCGGGCGCGAGCTTGGCCGCACTTGGGAAAACTTGTCGGAAGGCTGGCGCGAACTGCTCAGCCGCAGCAGCAATGCGCTGACGCATTTCTCCGGCAATAAGGATGAACCGGGTACGGAGAGCAACGCTCTTGCCGCCTTTCCGCGCTGGAGCCTGCTGGCGGGAGAGGTGGAGGAAACGGATAAGGAAATCGTGGTGCGGGTGGAAATTCCCGGCATGGAGAAGGAAGATTGCCGCATCACTATCGAGGGCAACATGCTCTACCTGAGCGGGGAAAAACGCTACATGCGCGAAACCCATGACAGCACCTATCATGTCATGGAGCGCGCTTACGGGGCATTCCAGCGCGCCATTCCGTTGCCCCGCAATGTCGATACGGGCAAAGCGGAGGCGAATTACAAAAATGGAGTGTTGAGCGTCCGTATGCCGAAAATGGCTGGCGAAAGCGGCAGAACTGTCCCGGTATCCTGATGCACGAAAACCGGACTCCGTCGCATTCACTGAATAGTGGCTGCCGTTCTGGGGGCCGCCCTCATTTTCACCTCGTTCGGCGCAGCCAGAACCGGCTTGCCGACGGGTGGAAAGGAGAAAACCGTCATGCCGATGATCATCACGTCGCCGTCGTTTGCCCATAATCGCGCGATTCCAGCGCGTCACACTTGCGATGGCCAGAATGTTTCCATGCGGCTGAGCTGGGCTGGCGTGCCGACTGGCACAAAAAGTCTGGCGCTAATCGTCGATGATCCGGATGCGCCAGACCCGGCTTCTCCAAAAATGACCTGGGTTCACTGGGTGCTGTACAACATACCTCCTGCGGCAAACGGTTTGGCGGAGGGTGTTGCTGAGCTTCCGGTCGGGACATTGCAAGGAGTCAACGACTGGCAGCGCACCGGCTACGGCGGGCCATGTCCGCCGATTGGCGAGCATCGCTATTTCTTCAAGTTGTATGCGCTGGATACTCTGCTGCCGGATCTGAAGCGCCCCGCCAAGGAGGCTTTGGAAAGGGCCATGCTGGGCCATGTGCTTGCACAGTCCGAACTGATCGGTTTGTATCGGCGGAAATGATCCGGCGCTCTGCAAAGGCTGGAGCGCACAGGGTGGAGCGCAGTGCCTCGGATGGCCGGCGCAATGTCATGCAATGCCGCATCACCTTGGGCGTCATCGGCGCGCTGTTTTTTGTGCCGCCCCAGCAGATGGTGCCCGTCCTCACCGCACTGGCGCTGCTGGCTGGCGCCGTTCTTGCCGCGTTGCTGGCGATCCATTTTGGTTTTGATGCGGTGATATTGCTGGCGGTTTTGATTTATGCTGTAGCCTGTGTTGCATTGAGGGCATTCGCCAGATGAGCTCGCCAGACGGGTTTGAAGGAGTAAATCGGAGAAACAGGAGCAGCTTGAAAATCACGGAAATTGTTGTGCGTCAGATAATCGATTCATCACTTTAGGAGATCAATCATGAATACTGAAACCGGTAACGATGCAAGCAGCATCGAAGCGGAAGTGTGCCAAACCGTGGAGCAGGGGAACGATGTGCAGGAAAAAGTGCGGCAGCTCACCTTGCGCGCCATCAGTGCGCGTTCGCTCGATATCGATTCTGTGCGCCAGACTGCGGGGGCTGTGTTGCGCGGCGCTCAGGCAGCCGTGCAGAACGAGTTACAGCATTCGTCCGCGCAAACCGATATCGCGCGAGAACGCCTCAAGCAGGCCGTTGCCGGTCTGGATATCGCGCTTGCACAGTTTGCCGAGGCTGCCCAGCTGACCGTGGAGGAAGCGGCGGGCAGGGCGCAGAAATATTCCAGCGACGACCTCAAGCGGGCGCGCTCGGATCTGGCAAAACTGGAAAGTATGTTTGTGGAAACCCTGCAAAGCTCGGCCTTGGCCGCCAAAAATACCGCGGGCGAAATATTGCATGATCTGGCGGCGCACACCCGCATCCATGGCTCCGCCATCGGCGCGCAACTGAAAGACACGCTGTCCGTTCTTACGCGCCATATCGGCGCAGCAGGACACGCCCAGGTCGGGGTTGGCCTGCATCTCGCGAAGAACACTTCCGATCTCTTGCGCCAGATCGCTGCCGGCGTGTTGACCGGCCTAGCAGAACGCGCCCACCCCGGCCATTCCAAAAACAAGGGCGAGTGATGTTGTGGCAGGCGCTGATAGCCGCTCGCGATTTCGGGCGGCTACACGAGATTGCCTCGGTTCTGATCCGCTATGGCTTCGGCGACATCGTGCGGCGGATGGGAATGGCCAATGCGCTGGAACGCGCGGGGCGGGCGCTGCTCTGGAAACATGCAGAAGAGCTGGCACATCTCGAGCCCCCCGCGCGGGCGCGGCGCGCGCTCGAGGAACTGGGCCCGACCTTCGTCAAGCTTGGCCAGGTGCTCGCGACGCGCGTCGATCTGTTCGAACCCGCGTGGATCGCCGAATTCGGCAAACTGCAGGACAGCGCGCCACCCGTACCCTATGCCGATATCCGGCAACAGCTTGGCGAAGACCTGGGCGCGCCGCCCGAGGAGATATTTGCCGCCTTCAATCCCGAGCCACTGGCGGCCGCCTCCATCGCACAGGTGCACCGGGCGCGCCTCGTGGACGGCAGCGAGGTGGTGGTCAAGGTGCGCAGGCCGGGCATCCGGCCCGTCATCGAAGCCGACTTGCGCTGGATGATGCGCCTGGCAGAACTCGTCGAGGCGGAAAATCCTGAAATGCGCAATTTTCATCCACTGGAAATCGTGCGGCAGTTTGAGCAGTCGCTGCGGCGCGAGCTTGATTTCGCGACGGAATGCCGCAATGCCGAACGCATCGCAAACAATTTTGCGGGCTACACGGACCGGGATAGCGTATCTCCGCCCGCCACCGACAAGACGCCGGTCATCGTCATTCCCCGCGTCTATTGGCAGTGGACCGGCGAACGGGTGTGCGTGCAGGAATTCATCGATGGCATTCCGGGGCGCAATCTTGCCGCCGCCGATCGTGCCGACCTGGACCGCAAGGTTCTCGCCCGGCGCGGGGCGCACGCCGTGTTGAAGATGATCGTCGAGGACGGTTTCTTCCACGCCGACCCTCATCAGGGGAACGTGTTTTATCTGCCCGGCAACCGCATGGCCTTCATCGACTTCGGCATGGTGGGCAGTTTGAGCGAGGAACGGCGCGTCCAGATGATACGGATGATGCTCGGCCTGGTGCAGCACGATGCGGCGCGCGTCGCCGATGTGATGCTCGACTGGTCCGGCGACAGTTCGGTGGACGAGAAAGGCCTAATACTGGAAATCCAGGCCTTCGTCGACCAATACCACGGTATACCGTTGAAACAGCTCAGCTTTGGCACCATGCTCAACGACCTGACGGGCATCCTGCGCAAGCACCGGGTTGCGCTGCCGGCCGATCTCGCATTACTGATCAAGGCATTCATTACGCTCGACGGCATGGGCCGCGAGCTAGATCCGGATTTCGATACGGCGGGCGAGGCGATCCCCCTGCTGGAACAGTCGCTGCGCGCCCTTTATGCGCCAACTGCCCTGATCAAACGCGGCTGGCGTTCGGCCGGGGAGATGCTCGGGGTGATCTCGGACTTGCCTTACGACATTTCCCGGCTGCTGCGCGCCGCACGGCGCGGACGCCTGGAAGTCCACATCGATGTCACGCGCCTGAAACATTTCGGCAACCAGCTCGACGGCGCCGCGAACCGGCTGGTGATCGGCATTGTCGTTGCTGCGATTATCATCGGTTCCTCGATCGTCATGACCGTACCCGGCGGCCCCACGCTGTTCGGGTTGCCAACTTTTGGCCTGCTCGGTTTTCTTGGCGCGGCTGCCGGTGGCGTGTGGCTGCTGCTGTCTATCTGGAAGAGCAACAAGGCGGACCGGGAGTGATGCTACCGGCAAAGCCGATCGGTGCTGCGGCTTGCGATGCTTTGAGGAAACGCGCCGGGGCAGTTTTAACCTAGTGTAGTGTTGCATTCTGTTTGGAACTTAATTTGTCCCGTGGGAGCGGCTTTAGCCGCGATACTGACTGGAATATTCACCTGCCAATCGCGGCTAAAGCCGCTCCCACAAAACATTTGTCTGTTCAACATCATGTGTGCCAAGTGGAGCGGTCAACTGATGTTTCTAGTTTTGCCTGAGCGTCAAAACGGTCGAGAAACATTGACCCAACCTGGTGAAGAAACTCGGCTTGCACAATGCCTCGATGATGACCGCTTATGCCATAGAAAGAGGGCCGGTTTCCAACTGACGGGCTTTATGCAAACCCGGGTTGTTTATCCCAAGCCGGACAAACCGTAACCAAACAAGCCCGGATGAAACGCAGTGAAATCCGGGGATGGATGCGTTACCCCCGGATTCCGCTAGCGCTGCATCCGGGCTACAACTAGGCTGAAAGGTTTTCGGCCAGCACAGAAAGGCCAGCCTATCCTTCCAGCAGAACGCCGTCCAGCAGCCGCAAGCGGCGCTGCATCCTTCCTGCCAGTTCGTAGTCGTGGGTGACCACGATAAAGCTGGTGTCGAGTTTCTCGTTGAGTTGCTGCATCAGTTCGAGCAGGGCTTGCGCACTGTTGCGGTCGAGGTTGCCGGTGGGTTCGTCGGCCAGCACGCAGGCCGGTTCCGTGACCAGCGCACGCGCCACTGCAACGCGCTGGCGCTCGCCGCCGGACAGCTCAGAAGGGTGGTGGCGCAGGCGGTGCGCCAGCCCGACCTGTTCCAGCATCGCTGCGGCGGGCGGTTCGGCTTCGGCGCGCTTCATGCCGCGGATCAGCAGCGGCATCGCGACGTTCTCCAGCGCGGTGAATTCCGGCAGCAGGTGGTGGAACTGGTAGACGAAACCGAGCGTGTGGTTGCGCAATGCGCCGCGTTGCGCCTCGTTCATCTGCCGCACTTCCTGCCCGAGTATCTGCACGTTGCCGCCGCTGGCTTTGTCCAGTCCGCCGAGCAAATGCAGCAGCGTGCTCTTGCCCGAGCCGGATGCGCCGACGATGGCGACGCGTTCGCCGCGCCCCACGTCGAGGTCCACGCCCTTGAGCACCGGCACATCCTCCTCGCCGATCTTGAAGGTCTTGCTCAGGCCCCGGCAGGAAATGACCACTTCTGTCTTCTGCCCCATGTCTGCGGAAGGGTCGCTGCGGAGCAGCGGGGCCCCCACCGGCGCACCCCTTGCGGGTGCCTCTGTCATCTGATCATTCATATCTCAGCGCCTCCGCCGGTTGGGTCTGCGACGCGCGCCAGCTCGGATAGAGCGTCGCCAGCAGGCTGATCATGAAGGACATGGACGCGACCAGAGCGACTTCCTGGTAGCGCAGGTCGGACGGCAGGTCGGTGATGTAATACACGTCCTTGGCGAGGAATTGCACGCCGAGCAGGCGCTCGATGAACGGTACGACCACGTCCAGGTTGAGCGCCAGCACGATGCCGCCGCCGCTGCCGAGCAGCGTGCCGATCGCGCCGATCACAACGCCCTGCACGATGAAAATTTTCATGATGCTGGAAGGCTTTGCGCCGAGGGTGCGCAGGATAGCGATGTCGGCCTGTTTGTCGGTAACCGCCATCACAAGCGTGGAGACGATGTTGAACGCGGCCACCGCGACGATCAACGACAGGATGATGAACATCATTTTCTTTTCTATCTGTACCGCGCGGAAGTAGTTGACGTTCTGGTGCGTCCAGTCATTGGCATACAGGCCTGGCGGCAATTCGCCCTGCAGCTCGCGCGCCACGCGCGGCGCGAGGTCGATATTGTGCAGCTTGCCGCTGATACCGGTTACCGCGTCGCCAAATTGAAATAACTTTTGCGCATCGTCCAGGTGGATCAGGGCGAGGCTGTTGTCATATGGCGCCATACCGATCTCGAAGATGCCTGCCACACGGAATTGCTTGAGGCGCGGCATCATTCCGGCGGGCGTGATTTGCCCCTGCGGTGCGATCAGCATGACCTTGTCGTCGAGCCGCACGCCGAGCGTGCGCGCCAGGTCGGAGCCGAGCGCGATGCTGAATTCTCCGCCGCGCAAATCGCTCAACGCGCCCGCTTTCATCTTGTCCGCAAGTTCGGTTATGCCGGTTTCTCGCGCCGGATCGATGCCGCGCACCATCACGCCCTGCACGTTTTGCCCGAACGACAACATGCCTTGCCCGGCGATGTAAGGTGCGGCGGCGGAGACCTGGGAATGCTGCGCGACCTTGTCCAGAATAAGCTGCCAGCCATGCAGCCGCCCGCCATCCGCAACCACTTCCAGATGCGGCGACGCACCCAGCATGCGTGCGCGGATTTCCTTCTGGAAGCCGTTCATCACCGACAGCACCACGATTAGCGCCATCACACCCAGCCCCATGCCCAGCATGGAAATCAGCGAGATGAAGGAGATGAAATGGTTGCGCCGCTTGGCACGGGTATAGCGCAAGCCGATAAACAGTTCGTAGGGTTGCAAAATTGAGGGCTTCGATGTGATGGAACGGGCGTTAGTGTGCCACAAGGCGGCAGCCAGAGCATCTTTTTGCCAAGCCGCGCAAAGCGCGGCGCTTGGCGCATGGCCCACCCGCAGGGGTGTCACGCCCGTGCCGCCCGGTTTTGCCGGCACGCCGGTTGCGTGCTCGTGCCGTCTCAAGACCGGTGCGCCGCTCCTGTTTACGTATATTCGGATTACGCTTGCTGTTTCGGTAGCCTGTAACGACTCCTCCTTGCTGCTACTCGCGACAACCATTTATGCCGAATTAATTTGCCGCCAAAAATGGTTTTGACTGAGCCGGATATTTATGTATAATTCGCGCCTTCGCGAAAACCCCAATCAATCGAGGTTGTTATGTATGCAGTCATCAAGACCGGCGGGAAGCAGTACCGTGTTTCTTCCGGCGAAACTCTGAAAATCGAAACTCTCCCCGGCGACGTGGGCAGTGCCATTGTGCTGGATAAAGTGCTGATGGTGGCCGACGGCGACAAGCTGTCCGTGGGCAAGCCTTTGCTGACCGGCGCCACCGTGCAGGCGACCATCGTATCGCATGGCCGTGGCGACAAGATACGCATCTTTAAGATGCGCCGCCGCAAGCATTACCAGAAGAATCAAGGGCATCGTCAAAACTACACCGAAATCCGCATCGACGGAATTTCCGCGTAATTCTCGTAAGGAGCAGATAGCATGGCATCAAAAAAAGGCGGCGGCAGTACCAGTAACGGACGCGACTCACATTCAAAACGGCTGGGCGTCAAAAGCTACGGCGGCGAGCTGATCAGCGCGGGCAGCATCATCGTGCGCCAGCGCGGCACCCAGGTTCACGCGGGCGAGAACGTCGGCATGGGCAAGGATCACACCCTGTTTGCCAAGATTACCGGCAAGGTGGTGTTTGCCACCAAGGGCGCGCTGAGGCGCAAGACGGTTTCCATCGTCGCCGCGTAAGCAGCGTCGCCCGAAACGATCAGCCCTATCGCAAGGTAGGGCTTTTTTATTTTATAGGCCTATATGAAATTCATCGACGAATCCAGGATCGAAGTCTTTGCCGGCAAGGGCGGCAACGGCGCGGCCAGCTTTCGCCGTGAGAAATACATCGAGAAGGGCGGGCCGGACGGCGGCGACGGCGGGCGCGGCGGCAGCGTGTTCGCGCTGGCGGATCGCAACATCAATACGCTGGTGGATTACCGCTTCACCCGCTCCCATCGCGCCAAAAACGGCGAATCCGGGCGCGGCGCGGATTGTTACGGCAAGGGCGCAGACGATATCGTGCTGCGCATGCCGGTCGGCACGGTGATTACCGACATCAACAGCGGCGAGGTCATCGCCGACCTTACCCATGATGGCGAAAAGGCCCTGCTGGCAAAAGGCGGCAAGGGTGGCTTGGGCAACCTGCATTTCAAGTCGAGCACCAACCGCGCGCCGCGCCAGTGCACTCCCGGCGAACCCGGGGAGGAACGCGAATTGCAGCTCGAATTGAAAGTGCTCGCCGATGTCGGGCTGCTCGGCATGCCGAACGCCGGCAAATCCACCTTCATACGCTCTGTCTCGGCAGCGCGCCCCAAGGTGGCCGACTACCCGTTCACCACGCTGCACCCCAACCTGGGCGTGGTGCGCGTGTCGCATGAAAAGAGCTTCGTCATCGCCGATATTCCCGGCCTGATCGAAGGCGCGGCGGAGGGTGCGGGGCTGGGACATCAGTTCCTGCGCCACCTGGCCCGCACCCGGCTGTTGCTGCACCTGGTGGACATTGCGCCGCTGTACGAGGGAACCGACCCGGTTGCCGAAGCGCGCGCCATACTCAACGAGTTGAAAAAATACGACCAGGCGCTTTACGAGAAACCGCGCTGGCTGGTACTGAACAAGCTGGATCTGCTGGAAGACCGCGCGGAAAAAGTCGCCGCCTTCATCAGGCAGTTCACAGATTTCGACCGCCACTTCGCGATCTCGGCAATCAACGGCGAGGGCTGCAAGGAGCTGAGCTACGCGATCATGGAGCACTTGCAGGAGATGGCTGCGCGGGAGCAGCAAGCCGCTGCGAGCAGCGCGCAGGAGACCGACGCGGGCACTATTTAACGACACCATGAAGACCGTACTGACCCAATGCAGGCGCATCGTCGTCAAGGTAGGCAGCAGCCTGGTGACCAACCAGGGCGCGGGGCTGGATATCGGCGCGCTAGGCAACTGGGCGCGGCAGATCGCCGCGCTCAACGCTGGCGGCTACGAAGTGGTGCTGGTCTCTTCCGGGGCGATTGCCGAAGGTATGCAGCGCCTCGGCTGGAGCGCGCGCCCCACCTCGGTACACGATTTGCAGGCCGCCGCCGCAGTCGGCCAGATGGGGCTGGTGCAGGCCTATGAAAGCTGCTTCCGCAAGCATGACATGCACGCCGCGCAAGTGCTGCTCACCCATGCCGACCTGGCCAACCGCGAGCGCTATCTGAACGCGCGCACCACGCTGACCACGCTGCTTTCCCTGCGCGTTATCCCGATCATCAACGAAAACGATACGGTCGTCACCGACGAAATAAAATTTGGCGACAACGACACGCTGGGCGCGCTGGTCGCCAACCTGATCGAGGCTGATGCGCTTATCATTCTCACCGACCAGATCGGCCTGTACACCGCCGATCCGCGCAAAGACCCGAACGCCACGCTGGTCGGCGAGGCGTTGGCCGGCGATGCGCAACTGGAAAGCATGGCGGGTGGCGCAGGCAGTGCTATCGGGCGCGGCGGCATGATCACCAAAATTCTCGCGGCAAAGCGCGCGGCACGCAGCGGCGCGCATACCGTCATAGCCTCCGGGCATGAACGCGATGTGCTGCTGCGCCTGTTGCAAGGCGAAGCCATCGGTACGCTGCTTATCGCAACCACCCTCACGCTGGCAGCGCGCAAGCAATGGCTGGCCGATCATTTGCAGGTTGCCGGAAAACTGGTGCTGGATGGCGGCGCGATCAAGGCGCTGCGCTCCGGCGGCAAGAGCCTCCTGCCGGTAGGCGTCAAAAGCGTGTCCGGAGAATTCGAGCGCGGCGAAGTCGTCGCCTGCGTCGGCGAGGACGGCAGCGACATCGCGCGCGGCCTTATCAACTACAATGCCGAAGAAGCTCGGCTGATCGCACAACATGCCAGCCATGAGATCGAGGCGTTGCTCGGTTACGGCGGCGACGAAGAAATTATCCATCGGGACAACCTTGTCCTTTTGTGAAACAAAAGGACAAGGTTGCGGCGAAGGCTAACTTGCGCAGCAAGTTAAGCCGCGAAGCGGCGGCCGAAGCCACAATCTCCTGCTGTGAAACAACGGAATCCAGGAACCGCGTAATTCTGCCGGGCGTTCTTGCGCATCATGATCGGCTCAAGCGAAATCGGTTTAGAATAGACGCATATCTTTCAGATTGCTTAACCGCAGAGAGGTGACGACGTGATTCGCTCTCCCGATATTTTTAAAGTATTGCAAACGGCTCCATTATTCCAGGGAGTGTCCGGCAGGTTGCTCGTCGAAAAATTAAGTGAGTCGAGGCTGCGCACCCTGAATCCGGGCGAGGCATTGCTGGTTCCTGGGCAGGCCAATAATGCGATTTACATAATTCTTTCCGGGCGTCTGAGCGTCCAGACAAAGGATTCCGGCGTCGAGCCTATTGCCTTGCTTGGCGAAGGTGAATGCGTGGGAGAAGAGTCCATTATCGGAGAAGTGCATATTCCGGCGTACGTCATTGCCGCTACTGCCTGCAAACTGCTCGCCATCAATCATGCGGCGATGTGGGAGCTGATCGATAACTCGCATCAGGCCGCGCATAACATGCTGAGCGTGCTGAGCATGCGCATTCGCCCCACTGCCCAAATCATGGCGGAAAGCCATGAGAACCATCATGGGTTTTCAGGCACCGCCATTGTCGATGAAATGACGGGGCTCTATAACCGGCAATGGATAGAAAATAAAATCAACCGCTATTTGCGCCGCTATGTTTACGACAAGCGGCCAAACTGTCTCATGATGGTGAAAATAGACCGGTTCAAGGAACTGGACGACATGTTTGGCCAGCTTGGCAGCGAACAAGTGCTGCGGGACACAGCGCACACCATTTTGTCCTGTTTGCATCCGGATGACCAGGCAGGCCACTTTCTGGACGAGCAATTCGTTGTTTTTATGCCGCACACTATCATGGCCGATGGCTGCATAGCGGCGGAAAGATTGAGGGCGGCCATCAACGAATCCGTGGTCGTGCTGCCCAGCGGCGATGCTTTACCGCCGATCAGCATATCTTTGGGCGTGTGCGCGGCAAATCCCGATGATACTCCGGCCATCCTGTTTGCCCGTGCCAATGAAGCGTTGCAGCAGGCCACGGATGGCGGCGGCAATAGCGTGAAATGGCGGGATAATTCTCGGGATGGCGAAACAGCGCAACAACCGGCAAACGCGGCAGCCACCTTGCCAGTCAAGCCGTTTATGTCTCTTTGGTCTGGGGTACGCTAACAGCGTTGCTTGAGCATGAATAGAAGTTGAAACGGCTTATTTTCGAGGAAAATAAGCCGTTTCTATATGTGGCGTCCCCAACGAGATTCGAACTCGTGTTACCGCCGTGAAAGGGCGATGTCCTAGGCCTCTAGACGATAGGGACGTGGTCTTTTGGTGGAGATAAGCGGGATCGAACCGCTGACCTCTTGCATGCCATGCAAGCGCTCTCCCAGCTGAGCTATACCCCCGATACCCCGAAAAGAGCGCGCATTATAGTGATGCGGCCTATGCTTGTAAAGCTGGCTTTCCGAATTTTTGCCATGCGGGTTTATGAGATTGCTTGAGACAGGTTAAAACACGGTCTTGGGGGTGTGTACGACAACACCGACATTACGCCTCGCCTGATTGCCAACGGGAGCAGGGGAAAAGTAATGCTTGCGATGCAAGACTGTGCGCATTTTATGCGCGCAGCGGTATGACTTCCGCGCCTGCTTCAACCTTGTCGAGATAATCAGCCCACTGTTGCATGATGCCGCGCCGCTCTTCAAAGTAAGTAGTGCGAATGTAGCCTTATGCAGTGTGCGCCCGGACAAGCGGCTCAATCTTCGGCCAGATGGTGCGCTGTGCCATGCGGATGTCATAGTCGCTTTGCAGATCGAGCCAGATTTCCGGGGATACGCTGAAATATTTGCCAAGGCGCAAGGCGGTATCGGCAGTGATCGAGCGCTTGCCGTTGACGATTTCGCTGATGCGGTTGGGCGGTACGCTTACATCCCTCGATAGCGCATTGATGCTGATGCCCATCGGCTTCATAAATTCTTCCAGCAAAATCTCGCCGGGCGGAATTGGGTCAAGCAATTTTTGGGTCATGGTATTTTCCTTTAGTGATAGTCCACAATTTCAACATCGTAAACATCGCCATCCGACCACTTGAAGCAGATGCGCCACTGGTCGTTTATGCGGATGCTGTGCTGCCCCTTGCGGTCGCCTTTGAGTGCTTCCAGGTGATTGCCGGGTGGCTGCTTCAAGTCGCCCAGTATCCGTGCCCGATGCAGATAAAGCAGCTTGCGGCGGGCTGGGCGCTCGATCAAATGAAAGCGCGCAACCAGTACATCGTGGAACAGCTTTTCGGTGTCGGCGCACTTGAACGATTTAATCATGGTGGAATGCTATTATGTGCCGCGTAATATGTCAACCGGCATAGCCACAAATGCTGTGCACTTGTGATGGTGTTGTCACAGACTGGCATGGCCAGACTGTGGTGGTTTGATTGGCACAACAGCGGTGCTCTTGTGCAAGGTCTTGTCACAGACTTGCGATGCAAGACTGTGCATGGTACGGTTTGGGCGTTAAAAAACCCGCTAAAGCTATATGCAGTGCGGGTTTTTGGGGCGTGTCAGTCGGAGAGTTGATGGCAAACCGCGCCGTTGCTTGATTTATGTTTCCTGCTTTAAAAATATACCGTCAAATATACCGCCAATTGTTAGCGGTAAGCCCAGCTCAAATAGACCATATTGTTCGCGCCTACATTGCCGGTCAAGGCCGCCCGTATTTTGAACATAAGCTTGGGTTCGAGACGGACGACTTGGCAATTAAATCCCGTCTCGACCTTGGGGTTGGCATCATCGACTTCCGTGGCTTATACATGAATCCGGGCGCGTAAGCGTAAGTACCGGGCATAGGTGCGGCTGCGCCTATGCAGGGGGAACCGGTAGCCAGAGTCTCCTTGCTGGCTTGAGGCCCCCACCCGATACAAAAAAACCCGCCAATTCAACGGCGGGTTTTTCTTTCAGATGCTTTATTTTTGTAGCTTTATTTGTATATCTAAATTTGTGCTTTGTTGTAATGTTAAATAAATACAATGAGTTATACGTTGAATTGGCGGAGGGCGTGAGATTCGAACTCACGAAGGGCGCAAACCCTTGCCAGTTTTCAAGACTGGTGCATTCAACCGCTCTGCCAGCCCTCCGTAAATTTCCACTATTTGATACTGCTGCCAGTTTTGGCTTCGACATAACCTGAAGGTTAGTCTACGCCGCAACAAGCCACTGCGTGGCGTGTTGTCAAGACTGGTGCATTCAACCGCTCTGCCAGCCCTCCGAGGCCGCGCATTTTGAACCAGGGCGCGTGGTGTGTCCAGAAAAAAAGTCAATAATGCGCCTGCTTGGGGTGCGTTGATAGCTAATCCAGTTTGAACGTGAACCCCTTTTTCAGAATCAGCCGCAGGCAGGCATCTACCGCATGTTTGTCATAAAGCGTGCCGCTGGCGGCGGCGATTTCCGCCAGCGCCGCATTCATGCCGCGACCGGGGCGGTAGGGGCGGTGGGACGACATGGCCTCCACTACATCGGCCACGGCAATGATTCTTGCTTCCGGGATGATTTTCTCATCCTGCAATTTCGCCGGATAGCCGCTTCCATCCAGCCGCTCGTGGTGCTGCAGGATCATCCGTGCTACCGGCCAGGGGAGCTCGATATCATGGACGATCTCATAGCCTGCACGGGGATGGATCTGGATCAGTTGCATTTCCAGTGACGTCAGCCTTGATGGTTTGCTCAGGATTTCGGTGGGAACGCCAATCTTGCCAATGTCGTGGATCAGGCTGCCGAAGCGGATCCCTTCGATCTGTGCGGCGGGAAGCCCCATCTCTACAGCAATCGCCACTGCCAGCTGGCTGACCCGCTGCTGGTGGCCGGCCGTGTAGGGGTCGCGCGCCTCGCTGATGGATGCAGCTACCCGGATGCTGTCCTCCAGCGCTCTGCGCAGTTTCTTCAATGCCGCTTCGCGTTCTTCTTCGGCTTGCCGGCGCCGCGCTTCCCGCTCGAAGCCCTCCAGTGCGAAGGAAATGTCGGTCGCCATTTCCTCCAGCAAATTCAACTGGTCGGTATCGAAAAAACTCGTTTCATCCGCATACAGAGTCAGCGCCCCGATCACCTTATTTCCGAAGCGCAGCGGCAGCCCCGCCGCGCCGCGAAAGCCGCGCTTCAGCGCCGCTTCGCGCCAGGGCCACGCACGTTCGTCGGTGATGAAATTATTTATGTGGCTGACGCGGTTTTCGCGAATGGCGGTGCCGGTCGGCCCGCGGCCTTCCGGCACATCATCGGCGCTGAAGGCAATGTCTGCCAGATAGCCATTCTCGGCGCCATCATGGCAAACGGGCCTGACCGTGCACGTCTTTTCATCCACCAGCCCCACCCATGCCATGACAAACTTGCCGTGAGTGACCGCAGCCTTGCAAATATTGAAGAACAAATCCTCGCGGTTCGCGGTGCGCACAATGGTTTCGTTGGTCTGGCTGAGGGTGGCGTAGAGCCGCGACAGTTTCTGAATCCGCGCTTCCGCCTGCTTGCGTTCGGTGATGTCCTTGATCACGCCGTCATAGGACAGCAACTTTCCGGAGGCGTCCTTGAGCAGGATGGTCGTGTCGCTCACCCAGCGGGATTCACCGTCTTTCCGGATGATGCGATGCTCGATGGGAGGGGTATCCTTCCCCGCAAGAATCTGTCGCACGTGCTCCGTGACCAATTCACGATCTTCCGGAGCGACCATCTGTATCCACAGGTAGGGATTGGCAGAAAACTCTTCCGCAGCGAACCCCGTCACCCTCACGCAGGCTGGGCTTTGCGTGGTCTCAACGGCACGCCCGTTCTCGATGCGCACCGTGTATTGATAATCCGTGAGCCCCTCGGTGATGCGCCGGTAACGTGCTTCGCTTTCCAGAAGTGCTTTCTCCGCCGCCTTGCGGGCGCGGGTATCCTGCACCTCTGAAAGGGCTCGCCGCACTGCGGTTCCGAGGCGCGCAAGCCGGTCTTTGAGAACATAGTCCATCGCTCCCAGTCTGAGCAGTTCGACGGCCCTCTCGTCTCCCATGGCGCCGGTCAGCATCACCACCGGTATGTCTGGATACTGTTGCTGGACTATCCTGACTGCGGAAGCGCCGTCGAAGGTGGGGAGCTTGTAATCGGCTAGGACGATGTCCGGTTTGAACTCATCCAGCGCCCGGATAAACGTTTCCTTGGTGTCAACGCGTTTGGCGATGAAGGACAAACCCGCCTCGCGCAGCGCGTCCTCCGCCAGTTCGGCGTCGGTCGGCTCATCCTCCAGCAGCAGGATGCGCAGTTCCTTTTGCCAGGGCGGCTGGCCCATGGCTATTTGGCCGGAGAAGCGGGAGGGTGGTTGATCAGCAGCCAGTAGAGGCCCATTTCCGACACCACCCTGGCGAATTCTTCGAATTCCACCGGCTTGCCGATGTAGCTGTTGACGCCGAGGCTGTAGCATTCGGCCACATCCCGGTCTTCCTTCGATGAGGTCAACACCACCACCGGGATATGTTTCGTCCGGTTATCCGCCTTGAGGCGGCGCAACACTTCCAGCCCGTCCACCTTGGGCATGCGCAGATCTAGCAATACTACTTTCGGGGGCTTCTCGATGTTACGGCCGCCATAGGCGCCGGTGGCAAACAGAAAATCCAGCGCCTCGGCGCCATCCTTCACCCACACCAGCTTGTTGGCAAGGTTGCGCTCTTTCAACGCCACCATCGTCAGTTCGGCGTCGGTCGGGTTGTCTTCCACCAGCAATATTTCCACGCCATCGGTCAAAATGCTCATGATTGTTTCTCCTCTAGACAAGGTAGTGCAAAATAAAACGCCGCACCTTCATTGACTTTCCCTTCCGCCCATACCCGCCCACCGTGGCGTGTAACGATGCGTTTGACGATGGCGAGACCAATGCCCGTCCCCTCGAATTCGTCGATACCGTGGAGGCGCTGGAACACGCCGAACAGCTTGTGCACGTACTGCTGGTCGAAGCCGACGCCGTTGTCCCTGATGCAGTATATGCACTCCGTTCCTTCGATATTCCCTTCAATTTCGATTCGTGCCGCCGGCTTCGGCAAGGTGAATTTGGCGGCGTTGGCAAGCAGGTTGGCCCACACCTGGCGCAGCATTGCGCGATCGCCCTGCGCGTTCGGCAGTGGCTTGATTTCAATGAGCACCTCCCGCTCCGCCCTTGACGGTTCGAGTTCCTGCCACGCCTCGCGCGCCAATGCTGCCATATCGGTTGTCGATGCCTTGATTTCCAGCCGCCCGGCGCGGGAGAATGCGAGAATGTCGTCGATCAGCTGCCCCATCCTTTGGGTGTTGTCGCGCACCACGTTCAGCAGCCGTTTGCCTTCGTCGTCGAGCTTGCCTTCATACTGCTTCAGCACCAAGCGCGAGAAGCCGTCGATCGCGCGCAGCGGCACGCGCAGGTCGTGCGATACCGAATAGGCGAAACTTTCCAGCTCCTGGTTGGCGGCTTCCAGTTGGGCGGTGCGCGCGGCAACGCGTTGCTCAAGCTTCACATTAAGCCGGCGAACTTCTTCTTCGGCGCGCTTGGCAACGGCAATGTCCCAGGCGAGATCAGCCAGTTTGGTAGCTGAATCCAGGTCACTGTCCTTGTACGGCACTGCCTTGTTCCCGACACCCAGAATGGCGACGATCAGCTTATTGCGGAAGATCGGAACCACCATCTCGCGCTCGACATGGGCATGGCCGGGCGGCATGCCGCGCTTGTGCGGCAGCGCTGCGTAATCGTTGTGTATCACCGCGCGGCGTTCGCGCACGCAGTCCACCCAGACACCCGCTTGGTCGATGCCGTAATGGTTGCCATCGCCCTCCGCCTTGCAGAATTCCTGCGTCGTCCTCGTTGACCATGCTTGCAGGGTCAGGGTTTGCTGGTCCTCATCGAGAAAGTGATAAAAGCCGATACTGCTTCCGGTCAGGGCGCATGCCTCGTCGAGCGTGGCGATGAGCAACTCTTTCAGTGTATGGTTTGCGGCATAGTCTGTCAGGCGCAAGCGGGCCAGCTGGATATTTTCGCGCAGCTTGCTCGCGGTGATGTCGCGGCTTATGCCGAACATCCCTAGGGTGCGCCCTGCATCATCCCGCAACGGGAGTTTTACCGTATCCACATAGTGCGGCTCACCATCGACGTAGAGTTGGTCGACCGAGCGTATGGTCTTGCCGGCGATGGCATCGAGGTCATCCTGTTCGTACCCCCTTATGCCCTTGGCCGCATTTCCCCTGACTAATTCCGGATTCCAGCCATTCTCGATGTCGGTTTTGCCGATGATATCCTGCACATGCTTGCCGACAGTCTTGGCAAAGATTTCGTTGCACAGGATCGTGCGCAACTCCCTGTCCTTGGCATAAATATAATCTGCCGATGAATCGATGATGTTGCGCAGGAGATTGGATTTTTCCTGGAGCGCAGTCGCTGTCCGCCTCAACTCGGTGATATCCATATTGATGCCGAGCATCCGCAATGGGGTGCCCCGTTCGTCGCGGAACACTTTCGCCACGGCCTTGATGTGGCGAATCTCGCCGCCCGGCCAGACTACGCGGAACTCGGTGTCGAAAGGTTTTAGTCCCGAGATCGCATCGTTGACCTCACGGTCTCCGCGCTCGAGATCATCCGGGTGCAAGGCCGCCCGCCACGCCTCTTCGGTGCCGATGAAGTCTTCGCGGCGGATATGGTAGAGCGCGAACATCGAGTCATCCCATATCATCTCCTGGGTTACCAGATTCCAGTCCCAGACGCCCACGCCATTCTGGATCGTGGCCAGTGCCAGCCGTTCTTCCTTTTCCCAGAGTTTATTCTCGGCCAGTTTGCGTTCGGTAATGTCGCGTGCCGCGGCAAACACGCCCAAGATGTTTCCGGCCTCGTCGCGATAGACCGTGGCGTTGTAGAGCACGTCCGCCACCTTGCCCGAAACATGCCGGATAGATAGAGGATAATCTATCACCAACCCCTTGGCGAATACTTCCTGATAACCTGACCGCGCCTGTTCCGGCTCCGTGAAATATTCGGAGAAGTCACTGCCGATCATTTGCTGGCGCGGTACTCCCGTCGCCCGTTCGGTCGCTTCGTTCACGTCGGTGATCTTGCCCTCCGCGCTGATAGTCACCAGCGGATCGAGGCTGGCCTCGATCAGGCTGCGCGCATAGAGTGAGGTAGCGCGCGATTTTTCCTCCGCCTGTTTGCGTTCGGTGATGTCCTGCACCGATCCCGCCCCCGACAACAAATTGCCCCGGGCGTCAAAGTCCAGCTCGGCACGCTCTTCCACCCAGCGCGTCTCGCCATGCACGACGATGCGGTGTTGTATCCGGTAAGGCGCGCCCTTGAGCGCGGCCTGCCAGGCGGAATTGACGAGTTTCCTGTCGTCCGGATGCACTTTGACAAGGAAGGATTCATAGGAGATGGGCGTGGCGGCAGGTATGTCGAAGATGCGGTAGGTTTCAGCGGACCACACCAGCTCGTTTTGCGGCATGTTGAGCCGCCAGCTGCCGACTGCGGCCAGGGATTGCGTGCGGCGCAGCAAGGCTTCGCTGGCGCGCAGCTGCCCTTCGGCCTGCTTGCGTTCGGTGATGTCCTTGTTCAGGATCATCCAGACTTCGCCGAACTCGGGATGGGTGAACACGGAAGCCGAGGCGGCGCACCAGAAACGTTTGCCATCCCTGGTGATGTTTTCCGTTTCTCCTCGCCACACCCCTTTTCGGGACAGCACCTTGCCGATGGCGGCAGTGGCTTCCGCCGGCGACTTCATGGAGGGAGCAAACAGCATGGAGAAGCGCTTGCCGGACAATTCGTTCGGCTTATAGCCGAACATGCGCTCGGCACCCGGATTGGTGTAAACAATGGTGCCGTCCGTTGCATGAACCAGCAATACCGCTTCGGAAATCTGCGCCATCATCCGGGATTCAAGGTAGATGTCCTCATGGCCGGTCTGCTTGCTGATGCGCAAATGCCGGTAACGCTCCGGAAGCACCGGGGGAATCGCGCCGAAGCGTTCGATGAGGGTGAAAGAGCCGTCCGCCTGGCAGCGCGAAAGGCAGGTGTTCACCCGGGCATGGTGCGACACCTGATCCATCTGCACGGCACCTTGAGGGCCGGATACGGCTACCGTTTCCAGCGCCTTGACCAGCACTTCCGCATCGAGGCTACCCGCCTGATTGGCGGCCTTGGCGAACGCCTTGACGCAGAGGTAAGCGCCTTCGCCAAAATTGGTCAGGATGCCGTTGCCCTGCGGCCAGATGCCGTCCACTTCGGGCTGGGCGGCAAGCCGCGCCAGGTAGGCTTTGTTTTCCGGCGTATCCAGCGTCATGAAATAGGTGTTGCTGGAATAAAAACCTTCGCGCACCTCAGGCGGCAACCGGCTGGCCATGACTTCGTCATAGTGCCCCATCACCACCGCCATGCGCTTTTTCAGACCCCTTGCGCTGAAGCGGGTGAGCAGATGTGCCTGATCGGCACCCGCGAAGTAGGGGACGAACACCTCTGCACCCGATTCCGCCACTTGATCGAGCAGGCGTTCGATGTCGCCGTCGCCCACGCCGATCGGGTAATACTCCTCGCCGACGGTCAGCCCGCCCGACTGTTCCAGCGCGCGCTTGGCGGCGTCGATGGAGCCGCGCGGCCATTCGTAATTGTTGCCGGCGAAGAACATGCGCGGGCCGTACCGCTTGCGCATGAACGGGATCATGCGGTCGATCTGCTGGTTCGGCAGCGCGGCGAAATGGAAAAAGTAGTGGCTGAGAATACTCCCCTCGTAAAAAGAGAAGTTGAGGTAGGGAATCCGGCGCGGCTCGGCCACCTGGTAGGCGACGGCGATGCGCGAATTGGAGAGGAGGTTGCCGATGATGGCGGCGCAGCGATGATGATCCACCAGCCGGGTGGCGGCCGCGACCGCGCTTTCCGGCAGGCTGCCGTCGTCTTCGATCACGAGTTCCAGCGGTTTGCCCAGGACGCCGCCGCCTTCGTTGACCTCGGCGCAGGCGATTTGACCGGCGCGGGTGATTTCCGCGCCGTACATTTCCACCAGGCCGGTCAGAGGAGGCATCAATCCGAGTTTTACGGTGTTTTCACTCATAAATCCTTCCCGTATTCACAAGAAATTGGGACGCAGGAACTGGCCCGTGAGGGCGACCAGGACTGGCGCATGGGTATCGACTGACTTGAAGGCGTGCTTGCGCCGGGTGGATTGCCGACGGCGTCGGTGAATTCCATGTTTGCGCATTTTGAGCCAAGCTGCGCGGCGTGTCCAGAAAAGCTAGCCGTTGCGCACGCAGTCCGCCCAGTTGTTGGGTGTTTCGTAGAGGCGGATTTTCTCCAGGCGCAGGTGGTTGCCGTAGGTGTCCCGGTAAGCGGGGCTGAGGATATTGAACGCGATTTGCGCGAGATTTTCTGCGGTCGGGACGGCATCGAGAATGACCGTTTTGTGCTCCGGCAGACCGGCGAGAAAGTCGCATACCGCGCGGTCGCCGCGATACACCAGAAAGGCGTGATCCCATGCGTCAACCAGCTTCTCCCTGGCGATGCGCTTTACATCGGAAAAATCCATCACCATGCCCTGTTCGGGCAGCCCCTCGGTGGCGATGATGTCGCCGGACAGGGTGATCTCGATGGCGTAGCGGTGCCCGTGCAGGTGCCTGCACTGGCTGTTGTGGCTGGGGATGCGGTGTCCGGCATCGAATTCCAGGCGGCGGGTGATGAGCATGGTTATATCCTGAGAAACTGTCCACAGATTACACGGATTACACAGATTAAGCAGGTCGTCTGCCTCCGGTTCGTCAGCGGTGCAAACGATTGGGTTTAACCTTAAAACCTCAGTTCAAGCCACAGAGTTCACAGAGAACACAGAGAGTGTAAGGGTTTATCCGCTTTTCGCGGTCTCACCCAAAAGGTGAATAGGCATCGCTCTGCAACCGTTTGGTTTGACTCTGTGATCTCTGTGTTCTCTGTGGCTAACTGCTTTTTCTGGGTTTAATCTGCGTCCATCTGCGCAATCTGCGGATAAACAGAGCTTGGATTATAACTTGAATGCAGCAACCATACGCTGGAAGGCTTGTAGCGACGCAGGATCGAAGCGGTTTTCGTAGCGTAGCGCAGTGTAGCGCGCGGCGACCTCGCCGATGGCATCGGCGAGGTCGGGGCGCGCGGCGGCGACGCGCGCGGCATAGTCCTGCGCGCCTTCGTGCGCGGCGCGCGGCAGGCCGGCTTTTGCCAGCCTGCGGCACAGTTTGAGCCAGGCGGCCTGCACCTTGTCCGGCTGGCGTTTGAACAGGTGGCGCAGCATGAACAGGGCGAACAATGCAACGATGAATGCAACGCCCGCCATCATGTTCAGCGCCATTTTTTGCCAGGTGACGGATTCCATGCCGAGACGGGTGAGGAAGGCGAACTGGCGCTCCGTGTCGTAGCCCAGCACCCACTGGTTCCACTGGTTGGCGAGGGCGTCCCAGTTGAGGCGCAGCTTGCGCATCCAGTCCGGCGGGTTGCGCGCCATGAACGGCAGGGCGGCAGCGTCCGTTACTGCGGCAGACAGGCCGCGCTCGATGCGCCCCGGTGCGATGGCCGCGGTCGGGTCAATGCGCACCCAGCCTTGTCCGGGCAGCCATACTTCCGCCCAGGCATGGGCGTCGGACTGGCGCACGATGTAGTAGTTGCCCAGCGCATTGAATTCCCCGCCCTGATAGCCGGTTACCACGCGCGCCGGAATCTGCGCGGCGCGCATCAGGAATACGAAGCTCGACGCGTAGTGCTCGCAGAACCCCTGCCTGGTTTCGAACAGGAACTCGTCCACGCTGTGGGCGCCGAGCGGCGGCGGTTGCAGCGTGTAGCGGAAATTCTGTTGGCTGAAATGGGCGAGGGCGGCGCGCACCACGGCGTTATCGTCCATACTGTCGGCGCGCCACCCCGCAGCAAGCTGCCGCGTGCGCGGGTTGAAAGAGGGGGGCAATTGCAGGGCGCGCTGAATTTGCCGCTTCGCTTCGTTCGGGTTGGCGCGATAGCCGAGGTGGGAACGCGCCTCGTAGCGCAGCCGCGCCTTCACCGGGTCTTTGCGCAGGATGCGGAAGTCGTGGGTGAGACGGGCGGGTATGGACAGCCGGTCGGGCATATCGAGCGCAAACAACCAGGTCTTGTTGTGCGGCTCCAGCGTGACGCTGTAATCGATGGGCTGCGTGGTGTCGGTGAATTGCGGCGCGGCGGGGGCGACAGCCTCGCCCGGCGTCCAGGTGCGCCCGTCGAATTCCCACAGCACCGGGCCGCGCCAGTACATCTGTTCGCGCAGCGGCGTCTGGCCCGCGTAGCCGACGCGGAACGCCACTTCCTCCGACAGGCTCAGGCGGGCGAAGCTGCCCGGCGCCATCTTGTCGTCCAGCCCGGTGCTGGCGAAGGCATCCTGCGGCAATCCCCACAGCGGGCCCTGCACGCGCGGGAACAGGACGAATAAAATCAGCATCAGCGGAATGGCCTGCAACAGCAATACCGAGGCGATGCGCAGCCGCCCCCCGAGCGGAATGCTCTGCCCGTGCAAATGCACCCAGGCGGTGGTGGTGACCAGCAGCGTCGCAAGCATGTACAGCGCGCTCGGGATGCTTTGCGAGTAGAAAAAATTGGTGATGATGATGAAGCAGGCGAGATAGACCAGCACCATCGCATCGCGCGGGCCGCGCAACTCCATGAACTTGAGCGTGGTGAGCAGGATCAGCAACGTGACGCCGACTTCGCGCCCGAACAACGTGCGGAACTCGATCAGGATGCCGCCCACGCTGGCGAAGGTGATCGTCAGCAGCAGCCAGCGCATGGGCAAAGCCCCGCCGCTATGGGCGAGATAGGCGCGCCACGCCAGCAGCGCGGCGCACAACGCGCTGACCCACGGCGGCAGGTGGTCGGCGTGCGGTGCGCTGACCATGAGGATGGACAGCAGCAGGCCGTAGAGGAGGGCTTTGCTCATTACTTCGTCATTCCCGCGCAGGCGGGAATCCAGATGATTGAGTTGGTGCTCGCAGGGATGGGCGGCCTCTTGCACAATTCGCAAAAAATCCCCGCAAAGCGGGGCAATCTTGCAGTTTTGCCTGCTCCGCAGGATTTTTGTTTTTGCTGGATTCCCGCCTGCGCGGGAATGACGGAAATCAGCATTGCGTAGCAGGTCATTTTGTTTCAATCACTCCGAACAACGCAATCCGGCGCAGGCACTCGTCGCGCTGCGCCGCGCCGTTGCCGGGCGGCAATTCGCCATCCGGCAGGCGCAGGCCGTAGCGCAACCCTTGTGCCTCGGCATCCAACACCCAGCGCGTCATACGCGCCAGCCGGTCTTCGTCGTTGCGCTCCGGCGCGTCGGCCATGTCCAGCCACAACTCTTCGCCGACCTGCGCGGAGAACTGCTTGACCTGCAAACCCTGTTCGCGCGCAAAGGCTTTCCAGGCGATGCGCGGCAGGGCGTCGCCCGCCACGTAGTTGCGCAACCCGCTGAAGTCGTCGTCGCCGGCGATGTTGCGCCTGCCCGCGCCGTCCGGCGCATTGCCCCGCGGCAGCGCGGCTTCTGCAAGGGGTTTGGGATAAATCAGGCAGCGCGCATCGAAATGCAGGTACGACCAGGCATGAAACACGCCGAGCGGGAATTCGGTGTACAGCGTCAGCCTGCCCAGCGGCAGCCAGCCGCGCCGCATGGCGCGCACGGGGAACGCGACGGCGATGTCCTGCTGTGCGGGAACATCGAAGCTGACCGTGTTGCCGTGGCCGTCGCGCAGAATCAGGCCATAGCGAGGCAACTTGCCGTGATTGCGGAAATGCAGCACGAATCGCGCAGTCCCGCCGCCGAACACGGCATCGGCATGGCCGGCGCGGATTTCCAGGTGCGCGAGATTGCGGAAAGCGTGCAGCATGGACATCGCCGCCATGGTCGCCAGCAGGAAGGTCAGGACATAGCCCAGACTCAAGTTGTAGTTGATGTCGCCGAGCAGCATCAGCACCAGCACGACGGCCAGCGCCAGGCCTTGCCGGGTGGGAATGATGTAGATGCTGCGCTGGGTCAGCGTGACGACTCCGTGATCCTGGCGCTGGCGGCGCAGCGCCCAGGCGGTGAAATGTTTTCGGAGTGCGGCGAGCACGGGGTATCAGGAAATTCGCGTAGCGCTACGGGATTGCGACCGCCTCGATCAGCTCGCGCGCCAGCGTGTCGCTGTTTTGCTTCTGGTATTCGCCGGCGGCTTGCAGGCGGTGGCTGACCACGCCGGGCAGCACCGCCTGCACGTCTTCCGGGATGACCGCCTCGCGCTCGTCGAGCAGCGCCCATGCGCGTGCGGCGGAGAGCAGCGCCAGCCCGGCGCGCGGGCTGAGGCCGTGCGTGTAGCGCGCCGCTTCGCGCGTATGGCGCAGGATGGCCTGGAGGTAGTCGAGCAGTGCCGGGGAGGCGAACACCTGTCTGACGCGCTGTTGCAGCGCCAGCAATTCCGCGCTTTCCATCTGCGGCCCGAGCCCGGCGATGAGCTCGCGCCGGTCGACGCCGGACAGCAGGCCGCGTTCCGCCTGCGCGTCGGGATAGCCCATCTGGATGCGCATCAAAAAGCGGTCCAGTTGCGATTCCGGCAGCGGGAATGTGCCGGCCTGATGCAGCGGATTTTGCGTGGCGATGACGAAAAATGGCGCGGGCAGCGGGCGCGTCGTGCCTTCGATGGTCACCTGCTGCTCCTCCATCGCTTCCAGCAACGCGCTCTGCGCCTTGGGCGTGGCGCGGTTCACTTCATCCGCGAGGATCATCTGTGCGAAAATCGGGCCGGGGTGAAACTCGAATTTCTCGTTGTCGCGCTGGTACACCGATACGCCGAGGATGTCGGCGGGTAGCAGGTCGCTGGTGAACTGGATGCGCTGGAACTGTAAATTCAGCGAGCGCGCCAGCACCTGCGCCAGCGTGGTCTTGCCTACTCCCGGCATATCCTCGATGAGCAGATGGCCGCGCGCCAGCAGGCAGGCCAGCGCGAGGCGGATCTGCTGCGGTTTGCCGAGGATGATCTGCTCGGCCTGTTTAATGACGTTTTTCAGAGATTGGCTCATGGGGGTTCCTCAAAAACCGTGAAAGGTGAAACGTGAAATGTGAAACGTAGAACCGCTTCTTCGTTTCACATTTCACGTTTCACAGCATTATCTTCACGTTTCACGGCATTAAAATCGCCGTAACCACCTTGCGTCCCTCGGCTGCCAAGATATTGTAGGTGCGGCATGCCGCAGGCGTGGTCATGCATTCCACGCCTATGCCCGCTTCGGTCAGCGCGCGATACAGGCGCGGGTGCGGGAAGCGTTGAAGCTCACCGGTGCCGAGCAGCAGGATATCCGGTTTCAAGGCGAGGAACCAGGCAAAATGGGCTTCGTCCAGCGCCTCGAAACCGCCAACCTGCCAATCGCTGCGCACTTCGTCGGCACGCACCACGATGCTGCGCTCATGGCGCTCGCCGTTGACCATGACATAATCCGCGCCGTAGGCGGTGAACAGTTTGGTATCGGCGGGATTGGCCAAGTGCAGTTTCAAAGTCTGGCTCCTTTATCGTGTGGCATTTGCTGTGCGGGGGCGGCACGGGTAAAATCGCGCCCTTTGCAGCTTTGTGCCGAATTTTATCATGCAGGTGCGCGATTCATCGCGCCCACATTAGGTGAACCGTGAAACCAATATTGAAATCGACCAAGCTTTCCAACGTGTGCTACGACATCCGCGGCCCGGTGATGGAACGCGCCAAGCAGATGGAGGAAGAGGGCCACCGCATCATCAAGCTGAACATCGGCAACCTCGCGCCGTTCGGTTTCGAGGCGCCGGAGGAAATCCAGCAGGACGTGATCCTGAACATGCCGAATTCGTCCGGCTATTCCGACTCGAAGGGCATGTTCGCGGCGCGCAAGGCGATCATGCATTACTGCCAGTCGAAGCATATCAAGGGCGTCGGCCTGGAAGACATCTACATCGGCAACGGCGCATCGGAGCTGATCGTGATGGCGATGCAGGGGTTGCTCAATACCGGCGACGAGGTGCTGGTGCCCGCGCCGGACTATCCGCTGTGGACGGCGGCGGTCACGCTGGCGGGCGGCACGCCGCGCCATTATCTGTGCGACGAGCAGAACGAGTGGATGCCGGAACTTGCCGACATACGCCGCAATATCACGCCGCGCACGCGCGCCATCGTCATCATCAACCCGAACAATCCGACCGGCGCGCTGTATTCCGACGAGCTGTTGCGCGAAGTGGTGGAGATCGCGCGCGAACACCAGCTCATCGTTTTCGCCGACGAGATTTACGACAAGATGCTGTACGACGGCGCGACGCACACCTCGATTGCGTCGCTGGCCGACGACGTGCTGTTTCTCACGCTGAACGGCCTGTCGAAAAATTACCGCGCCTGCGGCTATCGCTCCGGCTGGATGGTGGTGTCAGGCGAAAAAAAACACGCGCAGGACTATATCAACGGCCTGACCATCCTGGCTTCGATGCGCTTGTGTTCCAACGTACCGGGGCAATTTGCCATCCAGACCGCGCTGGGCGGCTACCAGAGTATCGACGACCTGGTTGCGCCGGGTGGGCGTCTGTGCAAGCAGCGCGACCTGGCTTACAAGCTGATCACCGCGATTCCCGGCGTAACCTGCGTCAAGCCCAAGGCCGCGCTGTATCTGTTCCCGCGTCTCGATCCGGCAATTTACCCGGTCTCGGACGACCAGGCATTCATCCTGGAACTGCTGGAAGAAGAGAAAGTGCTGGTGGTGCAGGGCAGCGGTTTCAACTGGATACATCCAGACCACATCCGCGTGGTGTTCCTGCCCAATGCGGATGATCTGGTCGAGGCGATCGGGCGCATCGCGCGTTTTCTGGAAAGCTACCGCAAGCGGCATAGCGCATAAACCCCGTAGGATGCGCTGAGGCACGAAGCGCATCGTTTGCGATTGATGCGGTTCGCAAGCTCACCGCATCCTACGGTTGTTAAAAATTACACTTAGGGCTGACTGATGAACGCAATTAAACCAATCAACGTAGGACTCCTCGGCATCGGCACCGTCGGCGGCGGCACCTTTACCGTGCTGCAACGCAACGCGGAGGAAATCGCGCGCCGCGCCGGGCGCCCGATCCGCATCACTGTGGTCGCCGACAAGAATCTGGAACTGGCGCAGCAGGTCACCGGCGGCGCATGCCGTATCACCGACGACGCTTTCGCGGTCGTTGCCGATCCTGAAGTGGACATCGTGATCGAGTTGATTGGCGGCTACGGTGTGGCGAAGGAACTGGTGCTCAAGGCGATTGCCAACGGCAAGCATGTGGTCACCGCCAACAAGGCCTTGCTGGCGACGCACGGCAACGAGATTTTCAAGGCAGCGCAGGACAAGGGCGTGATGGTCGCGTTCGAGGCGGCAGTGGCGGGCGGCATCCCGATCATCAAGGCGCTGCGCGAAGGCCTGAGCGCGAACCGCATCCAGTGGATCGCCGGGATCATCAACGGCACCACCAACTTCATCCTGTCCGAGATGCGCGACAAGGGCCTGAGCTTCGATACCGTGCTGAAGGAAGCGCAGCGCCTCGGCTACGCCGAGGCCGATCCGACCTTCGACATCGAAGGGGTGGATGCGGCGCACAAGATCACCATTCTTTCCGCGCTGGCTTTCGGCATCCCGATGCAGTTCGACAAGGCGTACATCGAGGGGATTTCAAAACTGGATGCCACCGACATTCGCTACGCCGAACAGCTCGGCTACCGCATCAAATTGCTGGGCATCACCAAGCGCACCCAAGAAGGCGTGGAGTTGCGCGTGCATCCTACATTGATTCCGACCAAGCGCCTGATCGCCAATGTCGAAGGCGCGATGAACGCGGTGCTGGTGCAGGGCGACGCCGTCGGCTCGACGCTGTATTACGGCAAGGGCGCGGGAGCAGAACCCACCGCCAGCGCGGTGATCGCCGATCTGGTTGACGTGACGCGTATGCACACCGCCGACCCGGAACATCGCGTGCCGCACCTGGCGTTCCAGCCGGATCAACTGGCCGACCTGACTATCCTGCCGATGGACGAAGTCACCACCAGCTACTATCTGCGCCTGCGCGTGCAGGACAAGCCGGGCGTGCTGGCGGACATCACGCGCATCCTCGCCGACGAGCAGATTTCCATCGACGCGGTGATCCAGAAGGAACCTGGCGAAGGCGAAGAGCAGACCGACCTGATCCTGCTCACCCACCAGACGCGCGAGAAACGCATCAACGCGGCGATAGGCAAGGTGGAAGCGCTGCCGGTGGTGGCGGGCAAGGTGACGAGGTTGAGGTTGGAAGAGTTGGATAAGTAGCCATGACAAAGCATAATGGCATGACATCAGAGCAATTCCTGCAACATTTGCAATCTCATGCCGAATCCTTTGCTGCCGCAGTAGCGACCAATGAGGGTGATTGGATCATCAAAGGTTTTATCGACGTATATCAGCGGATTTATACTATCTCCGTTGATACTAAAATCATTTCCAAAGTTCTTGAGCTACTGCTTTTTCCGATGTTCGTTGAATTCGGTAAGCGGCATGGTTTGGAAGTCGAATTGTCACCGCATCAAAATTTTTATCCCGACTTAACGTTTGTCGATAAAAAGACGGGGAACAAATTCGCCGTCGATATAAAAAGTACCTATCGAGTGGATGATGCGAATGTGAATGGCATGACACTAGGCGCATTTACTGGATACTTCCGTAATCGCAAGAGTAGAAAAAATACGATGTATCCGTATGGCGAGTATCAGGGGCATTTTGTTTTGGGTGTGATCTACTCAAAGCCCTTGAATGCAATTGACGAAAGAAAACAGTATGTGTTGAAAGATATTAAAAAGATTCCGTCAGTCATTAAAGATTTTCAGTTTTTCGCACAACCAAAATATCGCATTGCAGCGTCAAGACCGGGAAGTGGAAACACCAAGAATATCGGCTCGACTGCGCGGATTGACCATCTATTGAATGGCGCGGGAGTTTTTGCAAAATTGGGGGAGGGGGTCTATGACGACTACTGGATGTTCTATTTGACTAAGGACATGGCCAATGCATTAGATATTGAGCGCCCCTATACCAATTTGAAAACTTACCTCGAATACAAGCAGCGGGGTGTCGATACGTTGCGTAAGTACGAAAAAGAGATTTCCTTGCTTGGCGACGACGAGCCGGATGGAGAGGAAGACACGCAATGAGTTCACCACCGCTTGTTCCGCCGATTAAATGCCAAGGTATAAAAACCAAGCTGGTGGCTGAGATAGCCAACATGGCCGGAGAGTTGTCGGATGGTAGATGGGTTGAGCCGTTTTGTGGCTCTGGTGTGGTTGCATTAAATCTTCAGCCCAAGCGGGCGTTGCTCTGTGATTCAAACATTCACATTATTCAGTTTTACAAAGACATTCAGTCAGGTCAATTAACCTCTCTTGGTGTAAGAGAGTTTCTGAGTGAGCAAGGGGCAAAATTGCTCTCCATTGGAGAGGTATATTTTTACGAGGTGCGAGAGCGCTTTAACAATAAGCCTAACTCTTTGGATTTTCTATTTTTGAACAGATCATGTTTTAACGGGGTGATGCGTTTCAATCGTTCTGGCAGATTCAATGTGCCGTTTTGCCGAAAGCCGGAAAGGTTTGCGCCAGCTTACATCACTAAAATAGTGAATCAGGTGCAAACCATTTCCAGAGTGGTGTCGGTTTCTGATTGGGAATTTAAAGTTGCCGACTTCAGGGAGTCGATTGCAGCGGCGAAGCGTGACGATTTCGTTTATGCAGACCCCCCTTACGCAGGTCGGCACACAGATTATTTCAATGGATGGTCAGAGCAGGACGAGGCGGATTTGGCTGATTTACTCTCCAATTTACCGTGCAAATTTATACTCTCTACTTGGCATAGCAATGAATTTAGAACCAATTTGCAAGTAGAGAAAAACTGGGTGTCAGAGCATTTTCATATTTTTACCAAGGCGCATTACTATCACGTTGGTGCAGCAGAAGAGTTGCGGCATCCCATGCTGGAGGCGTTGATAACAAACTTTGGTTATAACGAGGCTGTTGGCAGCCATGAGGCGCGTCAACAATCATTATTCGTTGAGCAACAGCGTGCGCGCTACGCCACCATTTAAGCAAGCGAGAAATAAAATGAAATACACCAGCACCCGAGGCGGCATGGCCGCAAAACCCTTCACCGACATCCTGCTCGGCGGACTGGCCGATGACGGCGGTCTGGCGATTCCCGATCATTATCCGAAGCTGAGCAAGGCCGAGCTTGCGGCGATGCGCGGCATGACTTACCGCGAGTTGGCGTTCGAGGTGATCAGCCGCTTCGCCACCGACATCCCGGCGGATGATCTTAAAGCCATCATCGCCAGAACCTACACCGTACAGGCTTTCGGCAGCGAGGAGATCACGCCGCTCAGAACGCTGGAACCTGGCCTGCATATCCTCGGCCTGTCGAACGGCCCGACGCTGGCGTTCAAGGACGTGGCGATGCAGCTGCTCGGCAACCTGTTCGAGTACGCGCTGGCGAAAGATCACGCCGAGCTGAACATCCTCGGCGGTACGTCCGGGGATACGGGCTCGGCGGCGGAATATGCGATGCGCGGCAAGCGCGGCATCCGCGTGTTCATGCTGTCGCCGCTCGGCAAGATGAGCCCGTTCCAGACCGCGCAGATGTATTCGCTGCAAGACCCGAACATCTTCAACATCGCGGTCACCGCGCCGTTCGATACCTGCCAGGATATGGTGAAAGCGGTGTCGAACGACCTGGCCTTCAAGGAGAAATACCGGATCGGCACGGTCAATTCGATCAACTGGGCGCGCGTCGTCGCGCAGGCGGTTTACTATTTCAAGACCTATTTCGCGCTGACAAAAAGCGACGACGAGCAGGTTTCCTTCGCCGTGCCGTCAGGAAATTTCGGCAACGTCTGCGCCGGGCATATCGCCAAACAGATGGGTTTGCCTATCGCGAAGCTGATCGTCGCGACCAACGAGAACGATGTGCTCGACGAGTTCTTCAAGACCGGCGTGTATCGCCCGCGCGCGGAAACAATGCACACCAGCAGCCCGTCGATGGACATCACCAAGGCCTCCAACTTCGAGCGTTTTGCCTATGACCTGGTCGGGCGCGATCCAAAAATCCTCAAGGGTTTGTGGCAGCAACTGGAAAAGGATGGCTCGTTCGATTTGAGCCAAACGCCGTATTTCGCCAAGGTGCATGAATTCGGCCTAGCCTCCGGGGCCAGCAGCCACGCCGACCGCATCGCCACCATCCGCCGCGTGCATCGGCAATACGGCGTGGTGATCGACCCGCATACCGCCGACGGCGTGAAGGCCGGGCTGGAGCACCGCGAGGCGGGCATCCCGCTGGTGTGTCTGGAAACCGCGCTGCCGGCCAAGTTCGAGGAAACTATCCGCGAGGCGCTGGGGCAAGATCCGCAGCGCCCGGCGGGCTACGAGAACATCGAAAGCCTGCCTCAACGCTTCGACACGCTGCCGCCGGATGTCGCGCAGCTCAAGGCGTTCATCGCCGCACGCGTACCGCGTTAACGTAAAATTCGCGTAGCGACGAACCGCACCCCACGCCCTTTGGGAGAGGGGGTGAGGGAACGACTGGTGCAGGCCATTTCATCATTTGGCATGATCGTTAGGCGGCAGCGTCAATCCGAGGGTGGGGTGCTGAAAGGCGCCCGGCATCAAAACCAGGGCTATATGGTCACGTGATATTTCGTCAGGCGATCGTTCAGATGGGTTTGATCGGGTTCCTGGTGGTATTTGAGAAAAGTGATGCCGGAGCGGAAAAGACACTCGTTGCTGTCGTGAACCGAATAAATCACCTTTCCGTATACCTCGATGATGTGCGGGCCGGTTTCCACATTGAGCGGCGGGAGGTAAATATGAAGGTTGACGAACTTCGTCGACTGCAGGTTGATATCCAGAAAAACCGCAGCCCCTTTTGTGGAAATATCCTTGATAAGGCCGCGACAGCTTTTCTGCTCGTTGACGACGACCACGGTCGGCCACTTTACCCGGAAGCGCGGCTCGCGACGGTGTTCCTTTAATCCCTTGGCAAGGGGCTGCGTTAACGGTTCTGCACCGGAAATCGCCAGCTGTAAATCCGCAGGGACGTCTGTTGTGTAATCGGCAATGGTTTCGTCTGACATGGCGGGGTGGTGGTTCGATGGTGGATGCTTGCATGGTGACAACGAAAAGCTTTAGCGTCAAGGTGGTTTTCATTTGGATTGTTTACGTGAGGTAAGGGGTATATCGATTGACAGCCCGGCGATTGCCGCTCGGCTGCAAAGCAGGCGTTCCCGGGTTTGCTATAATCCGCGCCCTTTGTTATCGAATACCACCCCATGACGACTTTATCGTGGATCATAGCGGCCAGCCTGGCGGGCGGCATCCTGAGCGTGTTGTGCGCCGCACTATTCGCATTGAATGCCCGCGCGCACTGGGTCGGTTCGCTGGTCAGTTATGCCATCGGGGCGCTGCTCGGCGCGGTGTTTCTCGACATCCTGCCCGAAGCGATGGAGACCGGCAGCAGCGCGGCGGCAGTGAGCGGCACGGTGCTGGCCGGCATCCTGTTGTTCTTTACGCTGGAAAAATTGCTGCTGTGGCGGCACTGCCACCACAGTGGATGCGAAGTGCACGAGTGCAATGAGCATGGGCGCAGCGGCACGATGATCATGATCGGCGACACTTTCCATAATTTTGTCGACGGCGTGATTATTGCGGCGGCATTCCTTGCCGACACGCAGCTCGGCATCGTCACCGCTCTGGCAGTCATCGCGCACGAAATCCCGCAGGAAGTCGGCGATTTTCTGATCCTGATGCATTCCGGATACAGCAAGGCACAGGCCTTGCGCGTCAACCTGCTATCCAGCCTGGCGATGCTGGTTGGCGGCGTACTGGCCTATTTTGCCTTGCAGTCGGTGCAGAGCGTTGTGCCGGTCTTGCTGGCATTGGCTGCGTCAAACATGATTTACGTGGCGGTTGCCGACCTGATTCCGGGGTTGCATAAACGCACGCAACTGCGCGACACCGTTCAGCAAGTGGCGCTGATTGCGCTTGGGGTCGGTTCCATTTTTCTGATCGGGGTGCTGGTTCACGAATAACTGCCGGGTCTGCTGTGGTCGGGCCGGAATGACAGTGACCTTAATATGCCTCTGTTGTGAATTAAGTAATGATCAATAGAAAGTCGAGCCGGACCATGTTTCCTTTGCACGGCATATTCGAGCGGAAGCCAGACCATCCGATGTTCGACGTGGCGGAAGCTCAAAAACTTCATTGCCGGCAAGCCGAGTTCGCCGACATGAAAAAAGTGCATTTGCTCGTTTGCGATTTGTTTTTGCCGGAAGATGTTGCTGCCGGGGTTTGCGCGGGTTTGCGTCTGCCGGCGCTGGAAAACATGCTGGCGCGCGGAACTCCGGCCAGCCCGGCGTCAACGGGGGAGGGCGCTTCGCTGGAGACGCTGTTGTGCGAAGCGTTCGGTGTGCAGCGCCAGACGCAAGCTCCGATTGCGCCGTTTTCCGCCGCGTTCGACGGGCTGGGCGAGGGCGGCGGATGGTTGCGCGCCGACCCGGTGCACCTGCGCTTGCAGCGCGATCAAATGGTGTTGTTGCCGGAGACAGGAATCGAGGCGGGCGAGGCGGGGCAATTGTGCGCTGCCTTGAACGAGCACTTTGCCGGGCAGGGCATGGAGTTTTTTGCGCCGCACCCGCAGCGCTGGTATATACGCGTTGCCGCGTTGCCGGACATCGAAACCGTGCCGCTGTCGCAGGCTGCCGGGCGCAATGTGCGCGACTTGCTGCCCAAAGGCAGACAGGCGGCGCACTGGCATCGGATATTCAACGAAATCCAGATGTTGCTGTTTGCGCACCCCGTGAACGAAGCGCGCGAGACGCGCGGCGAATTGCCGGTCAATAGCCTGTGGTTGTGGGGCTGCGGCTGCACGGGGGATGCATCGCCGCAAAGAGCTTATGACTGCGTCGGCTCGGATGAGACGCTGGCAGAAATGCTTGCCGTTGCGACGGGGATTACGTTTGCGGGATGGTCGGCGCAATGGCGCGACGAGGAAAGTTGCGACAGACAATTGCTGGTATGGGTGGGCTTGCGCCAAGCTTTGCGGCGCGGCGACCTGGATGCCTGGCGCGCCGCTTTGCAGGAATTTGAAACGGGTTATGCGCAGCCGCTGTGGCGCGCGTTGCGCGCCGGGAGGATTGCGCAATTGCAGTTGGATATCCTGGGCGGGAGCCGCGTCCGGCGCTTGCTCTTGCCCCGTTCCGGCGCCTGGTCGTTCTGGAGACGCGCCAGGCCGCTTGTGGAATATTCTATGGTGCGGGATGCCGCTTCTTGGCATGAGGGATGACCTCCCTTGGCGCGCCACATGAATTGCCTTACTATTGATTCGCATTGTCGTCTTTTTTTGTTTTTCCTCGCCGTAATGATCGCGCGTAGCGCCAGTCATGTCGGTTGTGTGGAATAACTAAAATACGGGGAGGATTGCAACATGAAGCTATTTCGATACCGGTTGTGCACGACATTGTTATTGGCGGGCATGAGTTGTGGAAGTACCTGGGCAGACGGCCATTCTCCAAGCGAGCAAGTCTATTTTCAGGAATTGCCCGTTGTGCTCAGCGCATCCCGGTTGTCGCAGCCGTTATCCGAAACGCCCAATGCGGTAACCGTCATAGATCGCGGGATGATCGAAGCCTCCGGCGCCCGCAATATTGCCGACCTGTTCAAGCTGGTGCCCTCGATGTATGTGGGGTACCAGAATGGGCATACGCCCATCGTTTCGTATCGCGGCGCGACTGATGCTTATGCGCGCAGGATGCAGGTGCTGGTCGATGGCCGTTCGGTGTATCTGCCGGTATTCGGTGAGGTTGACTGGGCTGAACTGCCGCTGGATATCGGCGATATAGACCGGATCGAGGTGGTGCGCGGCCCGGCGGCCGCTTCGCACGGCTCAAATTCCGTGCAGGGCGTAATCAATATCATCACGCGCCATGCTCACGATGTTCGCAGGCCGGAAATTTCAATGAGGTGGGGAGAGGCAGGCATCTCGGATGCATCGTTTCGTTTTGGCGGGGCAGGGGAGAACTGGGATTACCGGGTGACGCTGGCCACGCGTGGCGATACCGGCTTCGACCCTTTGCCGGCGGCCCTTTCCATCCCGCTGAACGACGACAATCGCACGAAATTGTTTAACACCCAGTTGAGCTATCGACCGACCGGCAGCGACACGCTCGATATCCGGCTCGGCTACAGCGATGCCACTCGGCAACAGGGAGAACTGAGTACGGGGTGGTCATCGACTTCGATTTTTACCGGATTGCGCGATCAGAAAGTGCATTCCAATTTCGAGCAGCTTACCTGGCTACACACTTTTGGCGTGGATAGCGACCTCCAGCTCAATTACTACCACATAGGCCGGGATACGAGAGACGAGCGTTACAGCACTCCCTGCGTTCATTGCACACCCGCCGCCTTGAATTCGATCGCTTCCGGGAGTTACCCGCTTTTCGATAACGCCGCCGTTCACCGTCGCGATTTCGAAGTGCAGCATACGCTGAACACTACTCCCGATAATCGCCTGGTATGGGGGATCGGTGTGCGCCAGGACTCGGCAACTGCCCCGAACAATTTGAGGTATTCGCCCAAATGGCGCGAATACCGCCTGTTTGCGCACGACGAACTGCGTATCACTCCGGCAAACCTCGTCAATATCGGTGCGATGGCGGAAAGAAACGCGCTGGGGCAAACACGCGTTTCACCGCGCGTTTCATTCAACCATCACCTTACGCAACGCGACACCCTGCGCGCCAGCGTTTCGGTGGCTTACCGCAACCCGGAAATGGTCGAGGAGCTGGGGGAGCAATCTGTCCCGTTGAATCATGTGGGAGGCAGACAGTGGACATGGCACAATTTTTCGGCGGCCGGCGGATTGAGCCCGGAAAAAGCCATTTCACGGGAAATCGGCTATATCGGTCAGCTGGACGAAGCAGGCTCAACCCTTGACGTCAGGGCATATCACGACCAGATCAGCAAAATCATCTGGGTAGACCTCGTTGCCGACCCCAATTCGATCGTAACCCCGAAAAGCTTCCAGAGCGATTTCAATGCCAAATACAGCGGGCTGGAAGGCACACTTAATTACAGGCTGGGAGCGCGCAGCAGGCTGATTTTGAACTACGCGCATCAGTTTTCCACCAGTGCGACCCCATCGCGTATTTCGCCCGTTGGCGCTATCAATGCTGCGCTGCTGACTTATGCCGGCAGGTACTCGCAGACCGTGCCGAAGGATAGCGCCAGCCTGTTGCTTTCGCATGATTTTTCGGGCGGGCTCCAGCTTGGAGCGGCGTATTACCACATAGGCCCGGTACGCATTCTGGACGCCGGAACCCTGCAACCATTGGCGCGCTATCTCGACTTGCGCATCGCCCAAAGACTTGGCAGATGGCAAAGCAATCAGGAAAAATCGGGCGGCGGAGAAATTGCCCTGGTAATAAAGAATGCGCTGAGCGACCACTATTTCGACTACAGCACGCAGACCAGGCACAAGCGGCTCGCCTTTGTTACGGCGAAAGTTAATTTGACTGTGTCAATAAATGCCAAATACTGCCGATAACCCGGTCATCTTCTTTCATGAGGGCGATGTCATGGCTATCGACGACGAACTGGAGCG
>Ga0209343_10000540_pt1 | contig 52843 bp, 34 predicted proteins | sample RifCSPlowO2_02_FD_184026 | JGI IMG/M metagenome (GOLD analysis project Ga0209343, IMG submission 184026) | Groundwater microbial communities from Rifle, Colorado - Rifle CSP2_plank lowO2_0.2 (SPAdes) (version 2) | ecosystem: Environmental > Aquatic > Deep subsurface > Groundwater | place...
GGGATACGGCATGCAGCGGCGGGCGTACGGCGAGCAGGTCGTGCGCGGCGGCTGCGTCCTGGCGGCGATCGCCGGGAACGTCGGGATCCCTGGAGGCTGGGCGAGCGGTCTCGCCCTGCAGGCGCCCGATGGCGGGCCGTGCTGGACGGTGTTCCCCACCGGTGAGAACCCTGTCGGCGCGGAGATTCCGGTGTTCCTGTGGAGCGAAGCCGTCCTTCGCGGCAAGGGCATGAGCGCCGCGGACGGGGTGCAAGGCGCCAGCGCGCTGGACAACGACATCAAGCTGATTTACGCCGTCGCCACCAACTGCCTGATCAACCAGCACGCTGACACCAACCGCAGCGCCGAGATCCTGCGCGACGAGTCCAAAGTGGAGTGCCTGGTCGTCCAGGACAACTTCATGACGTCCACGGCGCGGTTCGCGGATATCGTCCTGCCCGCCTGCACGCAGTTCGAAACGTGGGGCGTCGAGGACGGATGGAAGTACGGCGACGAGGTCATCGTGCAGCCGAAGCTGGTGGACCCGCCCGGCGAGTGCCGGAGCGACTACCGCATCTGTGCCGACCTGGCGGACCGGATGGGCATTGGCGAAGCTTTCACAGAAGGGCGCGACGAGCGCGGCTGGGTCGAGTATTGCCTGGGCGAATTCCGGAAACGCCGCTTCCCCGAGCTGCCCACGCTGGACGAGCTCCTCGAGTCGAATGCCGGCGTCTGGAGCCGGCCCGTTCTCGAGCCGGCCGTGGCGTTCGCGGACTTCCGCCGCGACCCGGAACGATATCCCCTCTCGACGCCGAGCGGCCGGATCGAGATCTTCTCGAAGGAGCTGTTCGACATGGACAGGCCGGACGAGATTCCGGCCGTTCCGAAGTACATCCAGGAGTGGGACAGTCCGTTCCCCGATGCATCCGGTCGCCAGCCCGAGTTCCCGCTCCAGGCGATCGGGCATCACACGCTGCAGCGCGTCCACTCCACCCACGACAACAACGACTGGCTGGGTGAGGCGTTTCCCCAGCGCGTGTTCCTCAATCCGCTCGACGCGGAGGAGCGCGGCATCCGTGACGGCGACCACGTGGCGGTGTTCAACGCGCGGGGCACGCTCGTCCTGAAGTGCCGCGTCACGCCGCGCATCATGCCGGGCGTCGTCGACGTTCCGCAGGGCGCGTGGTGGAAACCGGAGGCGGACGGCACCGACCTCGGCGGCAACATCAACGTCCTCACCTCGTCGCGGTGGACGCCTTTCGCGTTCGCGACGGCACAGCACACCGTGATGGTGGATGTGCGACCTGGGCGCCGAAGCGCGAAGCGCGGAGGCGACGGGTGAGGTACTTTTTCACCTTCGACGCCTCGGCGTGCACCGGCTGCAAATCCTGTCAGGTAGCGTGCAAGGACAAGAACGGGCTGCCGCTCGGGGTGTTGTGGCGCCGCGTCTACGAAGTGTCGGGCGGCACGTGGGAGCGCCGGGGCGCGGCGTGGACGAACAGCGTGTTCGCATACAACGTGTCGGTCGGCTGCAACCATTGCGCGGAGCCCGCCTGCGCGAGCGCCTGCCCCGCGGACGCGTACGTGATCCGTGATGACGGGATCGTCTGGCTCGACTCGACGAAATGCATCGGGTGTGAATACTGCGCGTGGGCGTGCCCGTACTCCGCGCCGCAGTATTCACCAGACCTCGGGCGCACGACGAAATGCGATTTCTGCATGGACCTTCTCGACGAAGGGCTGCCGCCGTCGTGCGTCGCCGCGTGCCCGATGCGTGCGTTGGAGTACACGAGGGTGGATGACGCGGATGCCACTGGGCCGTTCGGTACTCGTGCTCTGTGGGAAATGCTCGCGGCCGAGCATCCGTTTCCCTTGCCCGCCGTCTCGCGAACGAAGCCGCACGTTGCCGTGAAGCCTCATCCGGCGATGATCAACAAGCTGCCCAAGGTCGTCGCCAACCGTGAAGAGATCCGTCCGCGCCCCGCGGGTGAGGATCTCTCGCTCGTCGCCTTCACGCTGCTCGGGCAGGCGGCCGCTGGCACCGCCATCGTGTCGTTGCTGCTCCGGACTCCGCTCGATCGGCCGCTCCTCCTGACGATCGGGGTCCTTACGGCGCTCGCCGCCCTGGTGTCGCTCCTCCATCTGGGGACGAGGTCGCGGGCATGGCGCGCGCCGGCGCACGCGAAGACGTCGCCGCTCAGCCGCGAGGTCGTCATGCTGACGGTGTTCGGCGCGGCGTGGCTGGTGGCGCTCCTCACGCCTTCGGCGGGACATGTTGCGCTCGCCGTCAGCGGCGTAGCTCTTGTCTACAGCATGACCGAGGTCTATCGCATCGACGCCGTGCCTGGCTGGAACACCTGGCGCACGCCCGTGTCGTTCGCGTTCGGTGCCATGTTCCTTGGGCTGATCGTGGTCGCCGTCGTGTCCGGCTGGATCGCGACGAGTCCCGTGCGTACCTGGTGGTTCGTGCTGGCTGGCGCCGCGATCGCGGCGCAGCTCGTCAGCCGGCGGCGCTTCTATGGGCGCCGCCGGGACAAGGTGATGTAGGGCGCGCTTTCACGTCTAGCCGCCCAGTCCGAAGGTCTGGCCCACGAACACGGTGAAGCGCGCGCCTTTCGTGTCCTTGTCGGAACTCCAGACGTAGCCGCCGGAGACGCCGCCGGACAGGCCGCCTTCCTTGTCCTTGAGGAAGTACAGCGGCACTTCGACCGTCGTGTCGTCCTGTTTCCAGTCGCGCCGCACGATGCCGGCGACGCCGAAGGTGAGCCCGGCGATGGGCGGCAGGTACTTTCGCAGTTCCACCTCGGTCACTTTCAGGGTCTTCTCCGCCGGCCCGCCGACGATCTTATTGGGGCACGCGGTGATCTGGTCGAGCGCGCCGATCGTGCAGAGCGCCTGGCTCTTAGCGGCCTCGTAGGTCCGGTCGAATCGGACGCTTCCCGCCACGTACAGGTTCTGGGGCGTGAGAAACCCGACGACGACCGCGCCCGAGCCGGACCACTTCCGCTCGTCGGTGCTGGCGAACGTCGTCGCATCGCTGAACTTGAAAGTCTCGGGCCCCACGTCGCCCTTCAGCGACACGTACCATGCGGCGCGGCGCGGGAAGTACGTGTCGATCGCCGCCGCCGCCGCGGGACTCTTCTTGCGAAGCTCGGCGATCGAACAGCCTTGGAGCACCAGGCCGGTATCAACAGCCGGCTTTTCGGGCGTCGGGTTGGTGGCCAGGCAGATCGCCGCCAGCTCACTGGTCAACGTCGCCATCGCCTCCCGCGACGGCAGGCGCTGCTGCCCGTAGCGCCATTCGACGCCGACCTTGCTCTTGTTCGCCAGGCCGTCGAGCTGCAGGACCGCGCTCCGCGGCTCGTCTTCCGAGAGGGGCGCCGAGGCGTTCACCACCAGCTCCGACAGGAGCGAGGTGGAGAAGGTCGCGGCGATCGCCACGCGTTTGGCGTCCCGGCTGGCCAGCACGCTGGCGCCGTTCAGCGCCGTGCCGGACAAGCCGTAGGGATAGACCACGCGTGTCTCCTGGCGCCGCTCGCGGACCTTCGCCGCCTCCGGCAACGACGGGATCTGCAATGCCACCCCTTGCCGCGCGATCTCGGCCGGGGTGGGCTGTGGAGTCTGGGCGCGAGCCGGCCGCCCGCACGCCAGCAGCGGCAGCGCCGTCGCCACTGCCCACCGAATGACGCGGCTAGACGACAGTGATCTGTCCAACATCCCCTCCATTTCCTTCGCTATCGAGCTCCCCTTCTCGTTCGACCGGCTGCTTCCCTTCGCGCTGCACGGTCAGCGTCCAGTCCCCTTCGGGCGCGCCGCCTTCAAGCCGCACCAGGTAATGGTGTTTTCCTGCCTCGAGGTCGATGCTGCCGGCTCGGGCTCCGTCCTTCTTCTTCAAGGTCACGAACTGGCCCTTGTTGGGTGCCGCGACGGGCAGCACGAAGACGGTCTGGAGGGTCGCGTCGCTCTTGATCGTGAACGTCACTTTCGCCATGTAGCGTAGAACGCCGAATCGGCTGAAACCGAACGGCTCCAATGAGCGGGGCCTTGGCCCGGGGATGACGCGGACGCGAGGCGGGTACTTATCAGGCAGTGAGGTGACGTTTCGCGGAGGCGCGGTCAGCCGACGGCGTTTCTATGGACGCTGTCGGGACAAGGTGATGTCGGGCTGTCGGTCGAAGAAGGCCCGGATCACTGCCGGTCCGTTGGCCTCTGAGCGAGTTGCGTTTTGTGAATGGCTGAGCTAAGGTTGCGCCGCGGTCTCATCCGAGAGACGCGCTCCAAGGCAAAAACCAATGAAGAAGCCACTTGCCGTCGTGGCTGCGCTCCTCCTGGCTGTCGTTGCGGTCCGCCCGATGGCCGCCCCTCCCGATCCTCCCTTCGACGGCAACGTCGCCAGCGTCGTCTGGGGCGCCCGCGTGGAGTCGATCACGGGCGCTACGCCGCAGGGGCCGAGCGTGAAGAGTCCGGATGCCGCGCGCGTGATGCTCATGCCGCCCTATCCCGGAAAGACGGCTTTCGGGATGCAGAACGCCGGCCCTACCGACGTAGTCATTTCGTTCTTCAAGCACGACACCGCCTCAATCAAGTCAGTGTCGATCCTGAGCAAGCCGCAAGTGTCCGGACTGAAGGACGTGGAGGTCTGGGCCTCGTCCAACCCCACCGCCGCGGCAGACACGTTCACGAAACTGGCGTCCGGTTCCTTACCGCTCGAGTCGAACCCGTTCGCCCGCCCAGAGATCACGTTGACGTTCGATCCGGTCCAGGCACGCTTCGTGAAGATCCGGTTGATGAGCAGCCACGGCGGATTCGGCACCGGAGTCGCCATCCACGAGATCAAGGTACTCGAGGCTGCCGCTCCCGGTTACGTATCGCTCGTCGCTCGCCATCCGGAAATCGCGGAGCCGGCCTTCATGGCCGAAGCCACGAAGGCGCTGGCGGCCCAGCCGCCGGTCGCCGCGACGTGCAAGCCCGCGGCGACGACACCGCTGCAGCCAGGCAACGGCGAGAGCCGCAAAGTGCTGCTGGTGACCTCAAACTACCTGAACGTCGCCGCGGGCTACATCCCGTTCAGAATCAAGACGGGGTCGCTGCCGACGACACACACGTCGAAGTCGGAGGAGCTGCGGATCTTCGATCGCCTGGAGACGACGCTCGTCGTCTCGGACCACGCCCAGCCCTGGATGCTCGCGGACGTCGATACCGTCCTGATGGAGCAGGCGTGCGATCTGCGTGTCATGTCGGAGAGGTTCAAGAAGGCGCTCGTCGCATGGGTCGCGGCCGGCCACAAGCTCATCATCCACGACTCCGACAAGTGCTCGGATCCGAAAGTGATGAACTATGCCTCGTGGCTGCCGTACAAGTTCACCTCCGACAACCCGGGAGCGCTCGGAAAGCCAGGCGCCGCGCTGAAGGTGGTCGAGAACAACTGGATGGCGCACACGCAGCGCGGACGGCGCGGCTTCGTCGATGCCGCCGCGTGGGTGGCGCTGTCCCCTCCGGCCAACGAGCTCGGCGACTCGAACGCCGTCATGGAGTGGGGGCCGGGCTGGTGCGGCAACATGGTCGTCCGCAACGCGAACGGCATCTTCGGCTTCGTGGCGTCGTACGCGCGCCACGGGCGTGGCCTCATCATCTGGGATGGCCTCGATGTGGACATGACCTCGTCGAAGTGGATGGACATCGTGCACGCGCAGCAGCTCGCGCAGGGCTTCAACGCCGACAACCTGCCGTGCTCGGTCAGGATCGGCAGCTTCGCCGTCACCACCGAGCCGCGGCTCGTCTCGCGCGGCGTGCAGCCGGGTCAGACCTACACCTATCCGCTCTCGCTGCTCTCGAACATCGGCTACAAGGGCACCGTCACGCTCTCGGCGGTGCCGGCGGCGAACGCGCCGGACGTAAAGCCGCGTTTCGAGCCGGCGACGGTCGACGTGTCGAGCCTCCAGGAATCGACACTCACGGTGACGGTGCCGCCGGGCCGCGCGGTGCAGCCGTTCGCCCTCGAGGTGAAAGGTACCGCCGCCGACGGGAAGACGAATTCGCTGTGCCTCGAGCTCGGGCCCGTGAAGGCCGGCGAACTCTCGGTCGTCAGCACGCTGGCGCCGCCGACGAAGACGCGAAAGAACCTCGAGATCATCCTCGACGCGTCCGGCTCGATGAAGACGCTGCTCGGGAAGACGAGCCGGTGGGCCGTCGCGCTCGAGACGCTCGACCAGGCGCTGAACGGCCTGCCGGACGATTTCAGCGTGGGCCTTCGGATGTACGGCCACCGCGAACCGTCCACGTCGCCGAAGACCTGCACCGACAGCGAGCTGGTCATCCCCATCCGGAAGCTCGATCGCAAGGCGATCATCGCCCGCGCGAGCGCGTTCAAGCCGAAGGGGGAGACGCCGCTCGTCTATTCGGCGTTGCAGGCTCCGGCGGATCTCAAGGCCGTGGGTGGCGGGACGGTGATCCTGATCACCGACGGCGAGGAAAGCTGCAAGGGTGATCCCGTCGCCGCTGCCGCCGCGCTGAAGGCCTCCGGCCTCGACATCCGGCTGAACATCGTCGGCTTCGCGATCAAGAACCCGAAGACGCAGAAAGATCTCGCCGGCTTCGCGCAGGCGACCGGCGGGCTGTTCTACGCGGCGCAAAGCGGGGCCACGCTGGGCGACGCCCTGATGCTCGCCGCGATCGAGAAGTTCCCGTACACCGTGTATGACGCGGCCGGCAAGACCGTCCTGTCGAGCGAGGCCGGCAGCGGCAGCGATGAACTCCCGCCGGGTACGTACAAGGTGGTGGTGAAGGCCGGGTCGAAGGAGCTCATCGCGCCGCGCGTGAGCGTCGCGCTCGGCCAGCAGGTCACACTGACCATCGCGATGAAGAACGGTCAACTGGTGCTGCAGTAGAAGGCCGGGACGCGATCGGGATCTGCCCGAGCGCCCCTGAGAGGACAACTTATGCGAACGCTTTCCGTCTCCGTTGTTGCGTTGACGCTCATTCTTGCGCCGGCGATCGCACTTTCCCAGACCCCGCAAACGTATTCGCTGACGCAGACGATGGCCGGCGGCATGACGGTACAGGTCGCTCGCGACGGCTCGAAGGAGTCCGTGGAGCAGACCGTGGCCCCCGGCGCAAACGGCCCGGGAATGCACATCCGATCGCTCTACGATTTCGCGGCGAAAAAGGTGTGGACGATGAACCTCGCGGGGGGCCCGTGCTCCGTTGTGGCCTACACGTCGCCGGGCGCGCCGTCGATGCTCGATCCGATCGCCGGGGCGCAGGAGATGCAGGCCGGCCTGGCGCAGGCCAAGCCGCAGGCATTGCGATCGGAGACGGTCAACGGCATTGCGACGAAGGTCTACGAGATGCCGGTTCCCGAGAGCAAAGGGAAGATGCGGATGTTCCTCGAGGAGAAGCACAGCTTCGCCGTCAAGATGGCGATGGTCTCGAGCGACGGCAAGGAGCAGACGCAGATGGAAATCACGCGGCTGTCCTTCGACAAGCCGGCAGCCGATCTGTTTGTCCCGGCGAAGAACTGCGAGGTCCAGGCGGGCGAGACCAACGCAACCGGCGGCCATGTCGAGGCAAATGTCGGCGGGCAGGCGCAGGCCGAGCGCAAGCTGCCCCCCGCGAAGCCTGCTGCGGCCTCTCAGGCCCCGAAGGCAGCGGCGGCTGCCCCTGAGATCGAGATGCGCGGCGCTGGCGTCGGTCCGATGGACTACACGGGCCCGGCACCGGCTGCCTACACGTTCTCGTTCGCCATCGATGCAAGTGGCCCGGTTGAGGCGACGTGGACGCTGGTCAGCCAGACAGGCACCGCCTGGGCGTCGGGCAAGCTCGTTTTCGAGGCGGCGGGCAGCAAGGACTTGAACGTGCCCGTAAAGCTCGACGTGTGCAACGGGAAGCACTGGGCGGGAGCGGGACACCTGGAGTTGATGGTCGCAGGCAAGAAGTACTCGTCGACGACGATGAAGATTACTGCCGACTGCAAGGCGAAGTGACACCGCTGGAACTCGTCGCGCCGCGCGTGAAGGTCACGGCAGGCCAGACGACGACGCTCGAGATCGCGTTCAGGAAGCACCAGCTGGCGCTGGAGTAACGCGGCACGGCGCCGGCCCGCTCTCGGCAGCCAACGCAGAAGAGGCCATCACAATGATCGTCGAACAGCAACTGGCGGCGGGCGCGCAAGCTCGATCAGAGCTGGGCGCCAGGGGCGCGGCCCTCATGGCGGTTCTCATTTTGGCCGCGCTGGTGGACGCGGCGATCGAGACTTTCTGGAGCGGCTCGCCGATCCGCTGGTGGGTCGCGGGCCCCATCATCCCGTTCGTCGCGCTCAACGTGTGGCTGTGGAGGCCGCGTGGGGCGCCGCTCCGCCGGTTCGGTCCCGACGCGGCAGCGTCGACGGCAATGATCGCACTAATGCTGTTGCTGGCGGCCACCGCGTGGCTGCCCGGCGGCCAGACCGACGGCGTGCGGATGCTCGGCCAGCCGACATCCACCGTGCTCGCCTGCACGCTGGCGGCCATCCTCATTCTCGCGGCGTACGTGATGGTGCGTGGCGTCGGGTTCCTCTCTCCGGCCCCGAAGCTCGTCACGCGCAGCGTCGTCATCCTCCTGGCGATCTACGCGCTGGTGGGGCTGGCTGTGGCCATCGTGGACCACGCGACCTTCGCGTCGCTGTTCCACGGTGGCGCCGTGTGGCAGCGACTGCCGCGATGGTTGCAGGGCGCTTTCGTCGGCGGCCTGTTCCTCCTGCCGGTGGCGGTACTCGCGCAGCTGGTCCGAGTCATCGAGCACCTGCGGCGCAAGGAGTCGGTGCGCATTCTCGTCCACCAGGCCACGGCCATGGTGATGGCGTTCGTGATGGCCTCGTCCGGGCTCGTCGCGCCCGGGGCCGTCGCGACGACGACGAACACGACCACGACGGCGCGTCCGTCGGAGATCGACAACGTGGCCCCCGTGCTCACATACGAACAGTGGCGCAACGTATCGCCGTTCGAGGGCCAGGACCCGGTTGCGCTCGCGGAGCGATTCTCGCGGGCGGCGGGTGAGCAGCTGAGGAGACCAGGGGCCGATCCCTCGGACGTCGCGGCAAAGGCGGCGGCGCTCGGCGGCGACGCGGAGAAGATCTTCGAGTTCCTGCGCGATCAGATCGCGCTCGAGCCCTACCGCGGCGTGCTTCGCGGCGCGCGCGGAACGCTGGCCGCGGGGGCTGGCAACACCCTCGACCGCGCCCTGCTCGCCCAGGCGCTGCTGAAAGCCGCGGGCATCGAGAGTCGCCTCGTGAGCGGCACGCTGTCCGACGCTCAGATCGAGACGCTCGTCGCGCGCTATCTCGCGTCGAGCCCCCTTCAGGGGGCGCTCGCGTCCTCTACGAGACAGATCGGGAACGAGTCTTCCCAGGCCGATGCGGCCGACGTGGCCACCAAAGTCGGGCTCCGGCCAGATCGTGTGGACGGCGTTCTGCGCCGCGCGAACGCGCGGGCCGACGCGTTCTGGACGAAGACCGACAAGGAGCGGGCAGCGCAGTTCGAGCTGCTCTCCGGCGAGCTTCGTCGGGGCGGAGTTGCTCCCCTGGCGAACGGGCCCGAGCTCCGGCAACTCCGGGACCGGTTGAAGGAGCACTACTGGCTGCAGGTGAAGGACGCCCTGGACTCGTGGAGCGAGTTCGATCCGAACTTTCCCGGCGCAACCCGCGGCGCAGCTTTTGCGTCGGGGGCGAGTGCGGTTTCGGCGATTCCGAATGACCGAGTCCATCGATTCGAGTTCAGCCTCGTCTACTGGACCGGGACAAAGGGCAACCGGAAGCCGGAGGTCCTTCTGAAGGCCGAGTCTGCTGCCGCCGACGCATTGTTCGAGCCGCTGGACTTCAGGATTCAGCCGGCCGAGACGACGGTCGGTCCGAACGCGCTCGGACGAATGGACGCGGCGCAGAAGATCGAGGCGCTTCGAAATGTCAGGAAGTTCCAAGGCGTCCTGCGTGCGGGCTCGAAGGTCGTGGGCGGCCGTCCCTTCGATCTCGCTGGCCACACGTTCGATCAGACCGGCGGTCCCGCCACAGCGGTCAGCGGCCTGACAGGGGGCCTGTTCGCACTCGGAGGGCAAGAAGCGCCTCCGGAATTCGCGGAGCTGCAAGTCGTGCTGCGGCTGACTGGACCCGGCCGGGCTCCGATGACCCAGACACGCACGCTGGTTCGCGCGGCCGATCTCCAGACCCCGACCTTCGCGCCGCCTCTGATGGAGTGGGAGATCCTCGTACAGCCACAGTGGATCTCCGCCGACCTCGCGGGCTACCAGATCCTGGGCCACCTGCTGTCGATCCAGCAGGCGATCACCGGGACCCTGAGGACCGGCCCCAGCGGCAAGCCAGTGCCTCCACCGCCGCCGTTGTCGCAGGAACTGCTGCAACTGGCGATGCTCCGACAAGGCGCGGTCGCGGATGCCCTGGCGAAGCAGCCGGACGTTCGGGCGCTCGTGGACGAGCCGATGCTGACGATCGCGGGCTACCGGCTCTCCGCGCTGCGGACGCAGGAGGGACGCATCGATGTCGAGCGGACCATCGACATCGTCGAGAACGCCGTCCGTTACGTTCCGCGGAACGACGAGTCACAGGCCGCCGCTTTCGACGCGGCGGTCCGCCAAGGGGTCGCCGACTGCACGCTCGAGCGGCGCTTCCTGGAGGAGGCGTTCCCGCAGGCGACGAGCGAGTCCGGCATGACCGTACTCCAACGCGCTCAGCTCGAACGGCGGGCACTCGTACTTGCCGCTCCGCGCGAATCGGACAAGCTGCGGGGCGCTGGGATGAGCGACGCGGACGTGGAGTGGATCCGGGCCAACGAGCCGCCAGCCGCACGGCTCCTGGTCGCGAAAGCTTCCGCGGGCCCCGCGGCGTGGTGGAGCGTCAGACCAAACGGCAGCGCGGTCCTTCGCGTCAGTGGCGGCCAGGGACAGGAACACGCCGAGCACGAGATCGACGTCACGCTCATCTCGCTGAAGGTCATGTTCGCGATGATCTGCGGCTACGAGGTCAGCAAGGCGACTGGCGGCATGTTCGGTTGGAAGATAGCCTTCTGCGCTGCGGCCGCTGGGGCGAGCCTCGGATTCGTGATTGCCGGAACGCACCTGGCGTCCTGGATCCTGATTTGTCTCGAGGTGACCGAGTTGATCGGGTCCGGGATTGCCGAGAGCATGGAGAAGGAATAGTCAACCTTGAAGAAGGCCTTCATCGCCGCTCTGTTTGTTGCCGTGCTCGCGTCCGCGCTGCTGGCCGCCGGGTCGCAAGACGAACGTCAGTTCGTCGCGGATCATCCCGGCAAGGTGTCGGTGACGATCAGTCGCCACGTGAACTCGGAGACTCCCGCCGCGCTGGCGGCCGCCTTCGAGGCCAACCTGCGCCGGATGCGGGACCTGCTCGTCGCGGGGCCGATGTTCAACCCGCCGCTGGGCGTGCAGGTCCTCGGCGGGTTGTCGCCGAACTCCGACAGCCCGGAGCCATCGGCGCCGCACGCACCCATCGTCTCCACGGGATTCATCCAGTTCTATCCCTACATCGTCGATCGGAAGTCGGGCCTGCCAGTCCTCTTCCGGTTCTCGACGGCCGAGGTCAACGTCTCGGTCAACTGGCCACGGGCGAGCCTGGAGCCCAACATCTCGGAAGGCCAGACATATTTCTATCTGGAGCCCGAGCGCGTTGGCGAGATGGCGGGGTTTCCCGTGTACCGGCGACGCGACGGCGACCACATCCTTGTGATGACGCGCGGCAAGCCGCCGTGGGTGCCGGTGACGCGCGAGGAATTCGTCAGCCTCTGGCTGCGCATCCATCAGAAAAACGCCGCCGGGAATGCCCGCGACACGATCACGCCGAAAGTCGTCGAGGCGCACAAGGCGGCGCTCGCCTCGATGACGGCCGAAGAACGCCGGATGCCGGCGCGCTACTTCCGCTTCAACATGATGCAGCCGATGCTCGCGCCGGTCGGCAGCACGCAGGGCGACCCGCTGGTGAAGGCGAATCTCGACTCGTTCGACACGACGGTGCCTCGCAGCGCCATTCAGCTGATTTCGCTGCGGTTCCAGTATGCGGGCGATCTCGACTTCGACCGCCCGGCGTCGACGTGCTCCGTCGACGTCCTGCGCGTGTGGCAGATGCTGCAGACGTCGGACTGGCGCGCCATCGGCGCAGCGCTGACGCAGAAATGACCAGGGCAAATTGTGACAGGAGTGGCGCGACCCATGAAAAAGTCCTTCATCGCCGTTCTGTGCCTCGTCGTTCTCGCCGGCGCGGGATTCGGCGCGTACCGGCTCGGCCTCCTCGATCGGTTCACAGGGACGACAACAACCGGGCAGCTACAGTCGAACGTCGCGACATCGAGTTCGCCGACGCCCGGTGCCGTTGCCGGGAGTACGCCGAGCGCGGCAACCGGAGCGCCCTCCGCGCCGGTGACCGATGCAGCAGTGCCAGCCGCCGCGACCACTGCTGCGCCGCCAGGCGCCACGACTGATGCGGCGTCGCCAGTCGCCGCGAGCGCGCCCGCCCCGGCAGCCGCCGCGACACCGATTCCTCCCGGTCTCGTCGCCGTCGCCCAGGCCGGACAGCCAATCGCCAACAAGGCGGTCGAGGTGCGCGTCAGCAGCCACCGCACGGCCGCCTCGATCGGAAGCCAGAACGCCGGCCCGGGCCGTGAGTTCGTGATCGTCGAATCGTCCTGGCAGAACATCATTCCGAAGGTCAAGGTGAACCGGAAGAAGATGCAGGACCGCACCGGCGGCATGGGGAGCCTCGGGTTCGGCGGCGGGACGACGGCGAAGGACAAGACCGAGGACGAGGCGAACACGACGCTCGAGTCGATGGCGTTTGAGGTCTCGCAGCTCCCGACGCACCTCTGGCTCGTCGCCGACGGGCGCTCCGCCGAGGCGATCGACGCGGCGGGCACGCAGGCGCTCGAGGCCCACTTGTCGCCCACGAAGCTGACCATCGCCGAGTTCCAGCAGGTCATCTCGGGCGGGCTCGCATTCCAGGCTCCGGCCAACGCGCAGTCGCTGGCACTGCTGTTCCTCGACACGATCAACGGGCATCTGCTGCTGCCGATCAAGGGCACGCCGCCGGTATTGGCCAGCAGCCTCGGCGGATCAGGCCGCGCGAACACGCTCGTGGATCTGGCGCTGACCGGCGCGTCCTGGTCGGACGCGCCACCGAGCGAGAGCGGGACGCGGACGCTCGTCGTCGGACTTCGCGGCATCAGCCGGCAGAACGCGATCGTCGCCGTGCCGTTCGGCAAGTACGCGTTCCTGCAAACCGAGCAGGGGTGCCTCTTCCAGCCCGACGCGGCCGCGACGGGCCTGACCCGGCAACTCGCGCCGGTCGGTCAGTTCCTGCCGTTCGTGCCGAGCGAGGGCCAGCTCGCCTTCACGGTTCCGGCGGACACGAAGACGGCGGCGCTGCTCGTGCGACTCCAGCAGGGCGGTCCGATCGACCTCGCCGTGATGGGGACCGTCACGCCGGCCTGGCCCTCACCCGAGGCGACGGTGAAGGACGGCGACGTGCTGCGCGTGCTGAAGCTGCCCGGGACCGCCGTACCACCAGGCGTGCCGGCGGCGCCCTCGGGCAGCGAGCGCGTCGCGCTCGACCTGGTCGTCGAGAACCTGCGCTCGGGGGCCGGGATCGAGCTGCAGCCCCAGCAGCAGTTCCGCCTCGTCGGACCAGACGGCACGCGGTACGAGCCCTCGTCAGACAGCGCGCACGTGCCGTGCCGCCTGACCGGCGACGTGGTGCCGGCCGGGAGCGCCCGGCGCTTCACGCTGATCTTCGATATGCCGCCCGGCCAGCCGCTGCAGTTCGAGTACCGCGGCTTCAACGTAAAGAGCGAGCTGGTCAAGGTGAGATAGACAGGAGGCGGTTGTCCATGAAACACCGAGTGCTTCCAACGTTCGGACTGGCGGTGGTGTGCCTGGCTTGTGCCGTGCCGGTCCTGGCGCAGAAATTGGAAGGGGTGCCGCCGAAGACCGGGCATGCGACATTCACCTTCGCGTCGAAGGATCTCACCTACGACGTCGTCGAGGGGGGGTTCCAGCAGGTGGAGGGCTTCACGACGGCCACGCTGGTGTTCAGGCCAGCAGTCAAGCCCAAGGCGAACTCGCATCTGAATCTCACGTTGATGTACCAGGCTCCGGGAAAGGTCGATTTGGCGGCCCCGTTCAGCGTCAATGGCATTGCCATGTTCGGGGACGGCTCGGTCACCAGATACACCAAAGGGAAGAGCCAGTGCACGATTACCCTGACCAAAGCGACTCCGACCGAGGTGGAGGGGACGGCGGATTGCCCGCTTCTTCATGACATCTCCGGCGAGGTGGCCGCACCGCTCACCAATGTGAAGTTCAGCGCGACCACCAAGTGAAGGCATCCGGAGGCGCCGCCGAGCTGGTTTTTGTGCTCTCGCTGGTCAGCGCGATCGCGGCGACCGCCCGAGCGGCGGCCGCCGCCGAGGACGACATCCTGCTCCTGCGGGTACTGGACCAACGCACGGGACGTCCGCTCGACGCGCGCGTGACGATTCCCGGCCGGGATCTCGTCGTGCGCACGACCGAGGATGGCACCGCGCGGCTCGACGTGGGGTTCGAGGGGACCGCCGTGCACCGTCCCTGCGTCATTCGCATATCGGCGAATGCCTACGCGGACGTTGACGTGCCGTGCGCCGAGGTGCGCGCGGGTGAGCTGTACGAAGTGAGGCTGGTGCCCGCTCCGATTCGCCTGCACGAAACGGTGGTCGTGGCCGCATCTCGCGAGGAGACCCCCCGGTGGATGGTGCCGCGCGCGACATCAGTCATCGACGCCGAGGAGCTCGCGCACACGATGCCGCGGACCACACCCGAAGCGTTGTCTGCGTCCCCTGGTGTCTGGGTGCAGAAGACCAACCATGGTGGCGGCTCTCCATTTGTTCGCGGGCTCAGCGGCAACCAGGTGCTGGTGCTGGTGGATGGGATCAGGCTCAATAACTCCACGTTCCGCTACGGGCCGAACCAATACCTGGCCACGATCGACCCCACGAGCCTCGAGCGCATCGAGGTGGTGCGCGGGGCGGGATCGGTGCTCTTCGGCAGCGACGCCCTGGGCGGGGTGATCAATCTCGTCACGCGCAGGCCCGAGCTGTCCTCCGCCGGCCGGCGGCTCTCGGGCCGCCTGGTCGGACGTCTGGTCTCGAGCGACATGGAACAGAGCGCGCGGGCCGAAGTGTCGGCGGCCTCGGCGCGCGTGGCCGCCGTCGCAGGTCTATCGCTGCGCCGATACGGAGACCTGCGCGCGGGCGGAGCGCTCGGCGTGGAGGCGCCGTCCGGATACGGCGAGGTGAATGGCGATGCGCGCGTCCTGGCGCAGGTCGCGAGTCGAACGGTGCTCACGGCCGGGTACCACCACGTGCACCAGGACGATGTGCCGCGCTACGACCAGGTGGCGCAGCGCGGCTTCGCCCGCTGGAGCTTCGATCCGCAGGCACGGCAGCTCGCGTGGACGCGCATCACGCACGCCACGCACACGGCATGGGCCAACACCGTGTCGATGACCTCCTCGTGGCAGCGCTCGTTCGAGCGGCGCGAGCGTCAGGCCCGGGAATCCCCGCTGCTCGTGGTCGAAGAGGACACCGTTGACACTGTCGGCCTGCTGGTCGAGGGCCGCGGCGCGCCCCGGAGCTGGCTCGCCGTGCGATACGGACTCGACGTGTATCGCGATCGCATCCGGAGCGGGCGCATCGATCGAGACACGGCATCGGGCGCCGTGCAGGCGCGGCGCGGTCTGTACCCGGACGGCGCGCGGGCCGGTTCCACGGAGCTCTTCGCCGTCGCCTCCGTGCAGCACGGTCGTTTCCTGATGGACGCGGGCGCGCGAAGGACGTGGACATCGGTCGAGGCGGACGACGCCCTCTTCGGGCGCCTGGCGCTTGCGCCCGCGGCCACGATCGGCAGCCTCGCGTCGGGATTCAGGCTTGGTGGCGGGTGGTCGCTGTACGGCACCGTGGCGCAGGCGTTCCGGGCGCCGAACGTCGACGACGTGAGCACCCTCGGAGCGTTTGACTTCGGCGTGGAGGTCCCCGGGCTGGGGCTCGTGCCGGAACGTTCCGTCTCGCTCGAGGGCGGCGTCAAGCTGCAGACTGGCCGCGCGCAGCTGACCGCTGCGGCGTGGCGGCTCTCCCTCGTCGACCTCATCGATCGGGTGCGCTCGACGTACCTGGGACTCGACACGTGGGAAGGCCAGCGAGTGTACCGTCGCGCCAACGTGGGCGAGGCCTACGTCCGGGGCACGGACGTGGAAGGCCGTCTCGAGATCGCACCAGGCAGAGGTGTGTCCGGGTTCCTCGCTCACGCGTATGGCCAGCAGACGACGGCGGGACAGCCGATGCGTCGCATCCCCCCGCTCAACGGCCGCGCGGCGCTCTGGTGGACGGGCCGGCGCGGCGATGCCGAGCTGTCGCTTCGTTTTGCCGGCCGCCAGGACCGGCTCGCGCCGGGCGACCGGGACGATCACCGGATCAACCCGCTGGGTACGCCGGGGTGGACGGTGCTGGATCTGCGGGCATCGTGGACCGTTGCGCCGGCCGTGAAGCTCGTCGGCGGCGCAGGAAACCTCCTCGACGAAGCCTATCGCGTCCACGGCTCGGGCATCGACGGCTACGGCCGGCACGCGTGGATCGGAATCGAGTTGGGCAGCCGGTAACGAATTCGCGCAGAACTCGCGCGATTACCGGCGCGGACACCCACGGGACTGCTCGCCCGCGCTGCGCCAGGGATGGCAACGCGCGCGCGGCGCGACGATGCGGCTCTCAGGTTGGCGCTCGGCGATCGACTCGGCGCACTGGGCGTCGACGACGGAGAGCAAGTCCGACAGGACGCCGCGCGTCATGCGTGGGTCCAGTTGCAGAAGGGCGACGCCTGGGTGGACCTCGACCCGACGCTGCCCGATGCGCAGGTGGGCAGCACGCTGGCTGTTGCGAGCGGCACGGCCGAAGACGTTCCGCGGGACCAGCAGCAGATCGTTGTGCTGAAGGTCGTCGCGCAATCGTTGACCGACGGCAGGTTGAGCGACAGCGTATCCCTCGAGCGCGAGCTGCCCGCCGCCGCTGCCGCCCGTCAGCACCTGCTTCTTGCGTTCACGCCGGCACCCTGTCGAGAGAGACCGACCTCCTGATCGACTCGGTGCGGTTTCTGCCGTCCGAACCGGCGTCGCTCAGAGAGAGAGCCGAACGACAGATGCAGTACGGGGCGCTGCAGTCCGCCCTCGAGACCGAGACCGCCCTTCAATTGGCCGCGGCCTGGGATCCGGTGAATCGAACGATCGTCAGCACGAGCCTCTCGACCCGCGGTCGCCTGACCGTCCTCGCCCCATCCGATGTCAGCCGGCTCCCGGCGGGTTCCGCCGGTGCGCTCAGGTCCGCCCTCACGGGGGGAGAGATGGCCGTCGTGCCGGGCGAGGTCGCGACCGCGAAGACCTGGTGGACGGTGGGGCGATCGGGCTTCGTGCGAGCCATCGTTGAACCCGGCGGGGGTATGGTTAAGAACACCGGAAAACTTGTCACCAACAGGTATGCGATAAAGAGGGTCGGCGCGGTGGTGAAGGCTGGCCAACGGCCACCAGGTGGAGGAAACGAAGGGGCGATGATGCAAAAACAGGGCGCAGACTCGGCTACAACAGTGGGGGAGGCGAGTGGCGATGCTGTGCGCAGCTTTTTTCGGAAGGTTTACTCGTCGGGATTCGAGCCCGTGAAGTAGCACCGTCGAAGATGCTCGTGTTCGGAGTTGACATCGACGTCCATGCCGAGGCGCGAGGACCGACGATCGCAGGTCGCCAACGAGTTCAATCTCGCCGTGTACGCTGACGTGAGGGATCGGGTTTCGATCCTCTCGTGTACCCGAACTCGTGGCTCGGGTTCCCCAGCTTCCTGGCTCCTCGTGCAGCGAGAGACCCGGTCACATCACAACGTCCTCGCCGTCCCACTTCCAGGCGCCGCCTTCCTTGACCAGCTTCACGGTCCCCTTGAACTTCGTGTTGTCCGGGCCCGTCCCCGTGACCTCCAGGGTTGCGCCGTCGGCGGTCGCTGTCTCCTTCACCACCTTGACGTCTTTCACGTCCATCTGCTTGTTGATATCCCACAGCGCCTTCTGCTGCGTGGGTGGGATCGACGCCAGCTTGTCATTCTGTGCCTTGGACATCCACGGCATCATGTCGTTGAACCCCTTCGCCTTGGCGTATGCCGCCCGGTATTCGTTGTAGAACTGCGTCCCTGTCTTCGGTTGTGCGGCGATGGGAAGCGTCGCCACGACGAACGCGGCGGCCAGAAGTGCGATGACGGGCAGTTTGAACATGGGTCCTCCTTGTCGGGGCTGAAGCCGGCCGGATCATACTCTTTTGTTTCCATAACGGCTCGGTCTCCCGCAGGACCGGCTCACGCCGGGCGACAGGGACGATCACCGGATCGACCCGCCGGTTACGCCGGGGTGGACCGTGCTGGATCGGCGGGCATCGTGGAGCATTGCGCCGGCCGTGAAGGTCGTCGGCGGCGCAGGAAACCTCCTCGACGAAGCCTATCGCGTCCACGGTTCGGGCCTCGACGGCTACGGCCGGCACGCGTGGGTCGGAATCGAGGTGGGCAGGCGGTGAGGAACTCGCCCAGAACTCACCCGATTGGCGGCGAGGCGACGGATCACCGCACGGACGCGAATGTCCCGGAGAGAGGCACGCGTCGCCCCACCTTGTCGGAGCAGGACATCTCGCCGGTCAACTTCCCATTCTCCGCCGTCAACTCGAGCGCCCGGCAGCCGAACTCCTGCTCTCTGCGCTGATGCTCCTCCGCCTGCTGCTTCACGTAGGCCGGGTCGGACATCTTCATCAGCGCGGCCGTCATCTCCTTCGTGGCTTCCTTGAGCTTCGCCGCGAGCTTCTCGCGCTCGGCGTTGCTCAACTTCGGATCGAGCATCTGCTGCATCAGCGCCCGGTAGGGCTCCATGCCGGGCGGCTCGGCGGCGGCTACCGACAGGTCGAAACGGTAGTTCCGCTGGTTCGCGGGCAGGAAGCCCAGGGTGCCGGCGATCGTCTCGAACGGGGCGCTCTGGCCCTGACGGAAGAACGACACGTCGTACTGATTGGCCATCGCGGCCGCGCCGCCTGCGTTCGTCGCGTGCGATCGCGCGATCACCGTCCAGCCGTTCGCGGCCGTCATGGTCCATTCGAATCGGCCGCCGGCCCTCACCGCGTTAGCGACCCGCGCGGTCTGCGCCGTCACCGGGTTCATCACCACCAGCGCCGCGGTTTCAGGCCCGATGCCGGATGCCGCCCGCACCGTGGCGCGATACTGGCTCCCGGTGGCACTCTCCTTCACGACCTCGAAGTTGTCGTTCTCGACGAAGAACTTCGCCCCGGCCGCGAATGTGCCCGTGACGGCGACCTCCCCGGTCGCCCCGGGCAGGACCGACGCGGCGGAGACCAGACGCATCTCCGGCGTCGGGTACTTCTCCTTCAGCGCCGTGGCCGAGAGTCCAGATTTTTCACGCTCGGCCTGGCCCTGCTTGCGGAATTCCTCCTCGCGCTGCTGGTATCGCTGCGTCGCGGCGCGTGCCGCCGCTAACGCGAGCAGGATCAGGATCGACACCGTCACGGCACGCTTGCTCCGCATCGTCATGGCTTACGTCTCCTTGTTGGTACTGGCCAGAATCGTGAACAGGGTCCACTCCGCCGGACGGTGGAACGGGAAGTCCACGAGAGCGACCGCGAGCAGGGCGCCGAGCGCCGCGGCCACCTCGCCAGGGAACGGGCGCCGCGACAGGCGCCACAACGACGATCCGCAGAGAGCGAGAAAGGCGCCCAGCCCGAGCGGACCGTATTCGACGAGGAACTCGAGGTAGTCGTTGTGCGCGTGATCGACGGGCCCCTCGAAGCGGCGATCGATCGGATGGTCGCGCAGCCACGCCTGCTGCCACGCGGCGAACTTCGACTCGAACGCGCCCGGGCCGAAGCCGGTGACGGGCACCTCGGGCAGGTGTGCGACGGTCACCGCGGCGAAGTGCAGCCGGCCTGTGACGGTAGCGGCGAGCGAGCGGCCCGGCGAGAGCCATACCACGGCACACAGCAGCGGCACGGCCAGCAGCCACCATCGCTCGAATCGCTTCCGCGCGAGCGCGAAGGCGACGAGGGCCGCCGGCAGCGCCACGAGCAGCACGCGCGATCCGGTGCACAGGATGGCTGCGACCTGAAGGACGGCGATGCCCGCGCGAACGGCGCGGCGCGGCGCCAGAGCGCACAGCGGAAGCGTCGACGACAGCCACGCCGCGACGAAGTCCGGATTGCCGAGCGTCCCGTACATCCGCATGCGCGGGCTGCCGAATGCCTCCGGCATCCAGCCGATCCACCCGAACGGGTCGTGCCCGGACCTCTGCAACACGACGATCACCGACTCCACGACCGAGCCCGCGCACAGCGCGCGCGGCGCATCGACGCCCGCGACGACGAGCGGCAGCGGAAGCACGACGAGCAGGAATGCGGCCGGGGAGAGAAGCGGCGCCGTCACCGCGGAAAGGGATACCGCCGCGATCCAGGCGAGCCACGTCCAGGACGGCAACGCGAGCGCCTTTCTTGGTGCCGCCAGGTACAGCGCCCCGATCGCGAGATCGAGGGCGGCAATCGCCCACAGCTTGGGCGTCGAAAACGGTCGCGACGCCGCCGGCCAGCAGGCCAGCGGCAGCGCCGCGACCCCGGCGGCGATCGTCCAGCGCGCAGCGGACACGAATCCCGCCAGCGTTCTTTCAGTCGTCACGGCCGTCGCCGCACACGCGTGGCTGGTGGTGGCGCTGGCAATCGGAGTCGCCTGTGTATCGATGGCGTCCTGGATCGCCGCGACTGCTCCGTTCCTCGACCGCCTCGTTGGTCCCCACCATGGCGCGATGTGTGACAGGAGAGTAATTCTTCCCGTCGCCCGAGCGCAAGCGCCGCCGGCCGGCGGTCTCAGGGGCTAATCGAACCTGGCGCGCGCCAACTTGCGCAAGACTTCATCCGCCGCGCCAGGGTTTCAGGCGATCTTCGGCAGGGCCTTCACTCTGGGCCGCTGGCCCCTGGCTCGCAGGGCGTGCCACAGATCCCACTTCGCCTGGAGCGTCAGCCAGATCTGCGCGTCCCAGCGCGTGAGCGCCTCGAACAGGATCGCCGTGTCGGCGCTCACGCCGCGACGTCCCCTGACGATGGCATTGAGACGCTGAAACGGGATGTGCATTCGACGCGCCGCTTCGACCTGGGACACGCCGAGCGGCTCGAGAAACTCCTCGAGCAACATCTCTCCAGGGTGCGTCGGCGGTCGGTTGGTCGGCAACATCGATATCCCTCAGTGATAGTCCGTGCAACGCACGTCGTACGCGTCGTCTCCTTCGAAGCGGAAGACAAACCGGTACTGGTCGTTCACGCGAATCGCATGGCAGCCCGCGAGGTCGCCAGACAAGGCATGCAGCCGATTCCCTGGCGGCACCTGCAGGTCGTCGAGCTGGGTGACGGCGTCGAGCTGATCCAGCTTCCTCCGAATGACCGGCCAGATCGCGCGCGGAACACGGCGGGCGGCCTTGCTGTTGACCCCGTTCCAGACGTCTCTGGTCGCGTCATCCGCGATCGTCCGGATCATCCATTAGCACTATAGCACACATACCGTGCTATGCCCGTCACAACGCACCCTTTGCGGGGAACGTCGCCGCGATGGACGGACCTGTAGCGCGCGGCGGGCGGGTGTGCTCTACCGGACAGCGCCGGGCTCAGCGCGCTCGGTACACTGGCCGGGTGGACAACCAGCGCGACGCCGGACTCGAGCGATTCAGGCCCATCCAAGCGATGCGCGTTCTCCTGATCGGGCACGATCCCTCGGATGGCCGGGAGATTCGGGAGGCGCTCGCCGACGGTCGGGACGGCTCGTTCATCGTCGAATGCGCGCCGCGGCTGGTCGATGGGCTCGAACGGCTGCGTGAGAACGGGATCGACGCGATCCTGCTCGATCTGTGCCTGCCGGACAGCCGGGGGATCGAGGCCTTCGAACAGGTCTGGCGGGCGGCCCCGCACGTCCCGATCCTCGTCATCAGCTCGCCGGACGACGAAGACGCCGCCACGCAAGCCGTCCAGCTCGGCGCGCAGGACTTTCTCCGGCGGGACCGCCTCGACAGCTACACGTTGCCGCGAGCCCTCAAGCGGATCGTCGAGCGACAAGCGGCGGAAGAGGAGTTGTACTTCGAACAGCAGCGCGCCGATGTCACGCTCAACTCGATCGGCGACGCCGTACTCAGCACCGATATCCAGAGCAACGTGACCTATCTCAATCCCGTGGCCGAACGCATGACGGGCTGGCCGCGTCAGGAGGCGCGGGGCCGGCCGCTCGCCGAGGTCTTCCAGATCATCGACGCCACGTCGCGCGAAACCGCGCGGAACCCGATCGCCCAGGCCATGGAGCTCGACACGACCGTCGGCCTGACCCCGAACTGCCTCCTCATCCCGCGCGATGGCCCCGAAACCGCGATCGAGGACTCCGCCTCCCCCATTCACGATCGGGGTCGGCCGTCGAGTTCCGGGATCCGCGCTTCCTGGACAACCTGCGCGCGGTCCTGAGCGACAGAGGGCTGGAGGCCCGCTATCTCGAGCTCGAGCTGACGGAAAGTTCCCTCATCCAGCATGGCGAATCCACCGCGCTCGCGCTCCAGACCTTGAAGGACCTGGGCGTCCAGGTGGCGATCGACGATTTCGGAACCGGGTACTCGAACCTGAGCTATCTGCGGCAGTTTCCGATCAACGTGCTGAAGGTCGATCAGGCGTTCGTCCACGAGATCAGCGCCGATCCAGCGGGCACCTCCATCGTCTGCGCCGTCATCAGCATGGGCAAGAGCCTCGGGCATCGCGTCATCGCGGAAGGCGTGGAAACGGGGGAGCAGCTCGCGTTTCTTCAAGCCCAGCGGTGCGGGGAGGGACAGGGCTACTTCTTCAGCCGGCCGTTGGCTGCCGACGAGTTCGTGAAGCTGCTGGACACCAGGTCTGGCGAGACGTGTCCGCCCGTCATCGGCGACACCGGGCGAGCCGCTGATGCGCTGAACGTGATGACTGACGACCATGGAGTCCCGGCGATCAGCGGTCGCGGACTCGGCCTTCGGCGCGATCAGGAGCGCCGCCGCGGGGAGCGCCGCGCGGCCACACGCGGCACTCGCGACAGACGCAAACGCGCGCGCCGGCGCGTGAACTTCCGCAGCCTCCTCTTCACCGCCATGCTCTTGTCGGTCCCGCATCAACTCAGGCACAGTCCGCTGACGTTCAGCCACGCACTACGCGCGCCCGAGTTGCCCGTGGCCCCGTCGATCGACACGGCCATCGCGACCCCGCTCTCGCAGGCGTACGATGGGTTGATTCACGAAGCGGCCGTGGTCTACGGTGTCAGCCCCACGCTGATTCGGTCCGTCATGCAGGCGGAGTCCGCCTTCGATCCCGCGGCGATCTCCCGCGCGGGCGCGATGGGATTGATGCAGCTGATGCCTGAGGTCGCCCGCGCGTTCGGGATCGCGGATCCCTTCGACCCGCGCGAGAACATGCCTGTGAGGCTCGTCCAGTCGGCGCCGTCATTCCATCCTGACCGTCGTCGTGCGCGACTGAGCTCCCTTGGTTCTCCCAGCCGATCGGAACCGATGCTCGCTGTTCCCTTGTGCACGTCGCTGGTCTCTCGCGCACGCCAGGAGCCCTGTCCAGAACGCGATGGCATGGGTGAGACATACCTGGCCGGCCAGGTTGGGAATTCGCGCGGTAGCCTGTTGGGCGCAGTAGTCGCAATGCATAGCCGCACGATAAGCGGTCGAGCCGGGTCCAGGCTGTACCGTTGTGAACATCGGCGGCCGTGAGTGCGGCGCGGCGGGTGTGCAAAATGAGACAGCGGCGCCGGCGGGGCGGTTCTAGCCTGTGGGAGCAGGAGGCTTGTGCATGCAGCACGACCTCTCGCGCGGCCGGACGCACTCGCCTGTCCGATTTGTGGCCGGCTGCTCAAACGGACGGCGGACCGCGGGTTTGCCATCTTCGAATGCGACCATTGCGGTCGGTTCTCTGACTTCGGCGATACGTCGTGGGCGCCCGCGCCGCGCCGGACGCACTTGACGTTCCAGGATGGACGAGATGGCGAAGCTGGTTCTTGGAATAGCGGCGGGGTTGGCGGTCGCGTTTCTGGCCGGGTGGCTCTGGGGCCGTTCGGGCCGATTGGACGCTGACCGCGTGCTCCAGACCTCCGAGCTGCGAGGCGAGCTGCTCGGTGCGCGCGCCGCGGTCCTCGATGCGCGCGTGGCGATCTACAGCGTCAACTTCGGCGAGGCGAGCCAACATCTGGAAGGCGCCCGCGGCCTGCTCGGCCGCGCGGACGACCGGCTCAAGAGTCTCGGCCTCGACGCCGCAGACAGGCAGGTGCAGACAGCCCTCGCGAGCATAGACGCCGCCCAGCGCATGGCCGGCAAGCTCGATCCGAACGCGAACGGACGCGCGGGCGAGGCAGCGAAAGTGATCGCAGAAGTGCTGGACACCGCGGCGAAGCGGTCGGCGTCCGCACCAGTAACACCGCAAGCGGGACACTCGACACGAGACCGAGCAACTCGACCTCATTCGTCAGCACGGTTTTCGAGCCCCACGGCCGTATGCGGCCACGGCATCGAAGCGACGAAGGCTGGAGGGGGACCTGGATTCGCCAGTCCGCCAGGCACTTTAGTGAGGTCGGCAACTGGTGTCGGCCGGGAACTTCAGGAAAGGATCTTCATCATATCACGTTGGTCCGGTCGGCGTGGCGCTAGGGACTGGTGAATCGCTGTTACGGCGTTTCGATGGGAGCCGTTCTCGCTCCTGGTGGGCGGCTTTGGTGACGCTGCTTCCGTTTCGTTCAACAGAGCGGCGCGAACGGCTGCGTCCCGTACATGCCGTGTAACCGAGTGTAACGGTCGTCCACTCGGAATCCTGGGCTCCGCGAAGCGATGCATCCGGCGCCCTCCGTGCGATGTGTTGCCGCACGCGACCGAATCGATCCGCCCGCACGCTCGCGCGCTGTGCTACTTGGCTGATTCGGTTCTGGTCGCCACGGATAGGGCATCGAAGTGCAGGCCGCTCGCGGACTCGCCTCGGCCGGCAGCGACGGCGCGAGTGCTCCACACGTACGTCTCCCCGTTGATCCAGCGTGCCAACTGGTAGGACCTGGTGATGCGAACACCACGACGGGGCACCTCTTCTTCGTTCACGAGGTTGGCGCCGGGCGTCCGGAGGAGAACACTGGATGGCGTTCGAGCGCTGACCCGCTGCAACTGCACGGCGCGCGGCCGGACGCCATTCACTCGGGCCATCTGGACGGGTACATATGGAAGCCAGCCGTCTGGCACCCGCGAGGCGAGCGTATACGTCCAGGCGTCCAGCGGGGGCGACGTTGCTGCAACGGCCTCGGCGTCCCCGCTCGCACGTTCTTGCAGGTGAAGCGCATACCCTGTCGGACTCTCCACCGTTTTTTCAAACGCCCACGCGACGTTGGCCATCTCGTCGCGCGTCAGAAAGACCTCCTCCATGATCCCGCCATCGACAGTGGGCGGGAGCGCGGGCGCGAGGAAGAAGCTGGGCAACTGATCGGCGACGCCTTCATTGAGCACGAACATGCGCCACGGCTTTCCGGTCGATGCCTGCGATGAGGCCGGATCGACTGGTATCAAATCCCCGAACGTGTTCGTGACCACGAGCTCTGTGATGTGGCAAAGGGCGCCAGGCGTCAACTGCAACGGAACGACGAAGTAGTCGTTCGCGTAACAAAAGGCGAATTCCAGAAGCAGCAGTCGCGCCAGATCTTCCGGCGCGACATCCGTGTTGCCCAGCGCAACGGTGCCGTCCTCGAATTCCCACCAACGCGGGGATGGCATGCCACGGAACGCGAGCGCGGTCGGCAAGAGGACACTCGACTGTGTGCGGACGTTTGCGGACGGTCGTCGTGACAAGGGGCCGGGCTGACCCGCATCGAACGAATACCAATCCAATCGGCCACCGCGATAATCTGGTGCCTCGAGGACGACGCGCGTGGCCTTCGACGTCGTGTCAGGGTTCGCCGCGGACACAGCAACGGCATAGCTCAGTCGCGCCGGCGACCACGCGCTTTCCGCATCCGCAGGCTGGGCGAGGACCGTCTGTCGCCAGCCGAGCCAACGTTCGGCGATGCCTCGGAAGAGATCGACGTCGCCCGTGAGGATGAATGCTGGCGGTGCTGTCTGTCCCTTGACCCACGGCCTCCATTCGGCCGCCATGAGAAACCCGTCCGGCAGACGACCGGCGGTCACCGCCTTGAAGGCCTGGTCCAGCGGATGGTCGGCATTTGCGTTGGCCGGAGCGACCGCGAGAGCGTACCGCCTGACGATCTCCGCGCGGTAGCGCGCGAACAACGGCGCGTCGAGCATGCGCAGGAATTGGAGGCCGTGCAGCGCGCCACGCCGCCACGCCGCCGCCGCTGTTTCAGGCAGCGCTTCCTGTTCGACGAGCATCTCCAACGGCTGGACTTCCGGGTCGTATGGACGCACTTCGGCTCCCACCGCCACGGCATCGAGCTGCGCATCGGCGACCGAAAGCCGCACATGCACAGGCGTCCCCACGTCCTCTCCCTGGAACTCGCCGAGCTGCCACTGTCGGCCGAGCAGCCAAAGCGGATCGTGCACGCGCGCCTCGAAGCTCTCCTCGAGAGACGTCGTGCGCGGCCGAGGTTCGAAGCGGAGCCAGTTCGTGAAGGATGTCATGTCACTCCGGCGTGGTTCCGTAGTTGGTCGCGATCGTATCGCCGCGCAGCGCATCGCCCGAGTTGCGGGCAAACAGCAGCGCCGGCAGGAAGTGTCCCAGCGTGGGACGGCGTTCTGAATCCACCATACGCAGCTTGGCCAAATCGAGCGTCTCGAGCAGCACCGCTTCCAGCGAGGCGACGTCCCACGATTTGCGCGGATTGGGCGGAATGGCGAGCAGGATGGCCTGCGGTGCCGTCGCTTGAGGCGCATCGCAATGGAAGGCGACGCCGGTGGTTTCGACCGGCGCAGGGACGACTTCCACCCACCGGTCGAGGTGCAGACCACAGACGGAATCGTCCGCGCCCTGACTCGCCACGTGCGTGACCCAGGAGGCACGTCCGGCGAATCGTGAGCCATTGCTGCTGCGCTGCGCTGCCCCTACCCACACGTCGTCGCTGGCGCTGGCCGGCGTGCTCTGCGCGACACGCAGATTGAGGGTGTCCTCCGCGCCCATCGCTTCTGCATACAGCATCACGTTCTCAAATGCCTGCAACGGGCGTCGCACCTGGGCGGCACGATGGAGCCAGGCCTCCACCTTTTCGCGCGACGCATCGCCCGCGTGGTCACGCGTGACGAACGCGCTCTCAATCGTGGCGGCGCCCGTGGCGAGCACCGGCAGCACGACGAAGCTGTCTCCGAACAGTGTCTTCAGGCGAGCGACGTAGTGCGACGCTTGTTCTGCCGCGGGAGCGTCGCTGGCCGGTTCGGCGGCGAGGAGCCGCTGAAGCTGTCGTTCCGTGGCGCGCACGCGCAACGCGACAGAGCGCAGTTGGTCACGCAACGCGCCTTTTTCTTTGCTGCCGGCGGCCGGAAATGCTCCGCCGACGCCGTAACCCGCGAACGTCGTCAGCAGGTCGGCCAGTTCGTCGGCCGCGAGATGCTCGAGGTCGGGGACGAGCCTGTCGACCGCAGCCTGGAAACCGCGCGTGGCGGTTTGCGCGCGGGTTCGCAGGTCCGCGAGATCGATGTTGTCGGGCGGCACGCCGAGCTCACGGAAGTCATCCGGTTGCAACGGTCTCGCGTCCGCCAGCAGGGCGCGTATCGCCCGCGTCAACTCGAGGAACTCCGGAACGCTCACGTCATCGGGGCCGAAGCGTGCCGTTCGGGAGAATTGAATCGCGCGCCTGGCCTCGGCCTCGAGAACGAAAGACCGCGCGCTCGCTTCGGCGCGCAGTACGCGCAACTCAAGGTCGCCCAGGCCCGCGGTGGCGCCGTCGGCCAGCCAGGCCAGCGCGTCCAGCGGTGCCACGTGCAAGTCGGACAGCCGCACGATCTGCCGCGGGTGTTGCAGGGCGCTCCCGTCAGCGTGTTGATACTCCACGTCGCACCGCACGCGCGCCGGGTCGGGAAGCACCTGCGCCAGCCAGTGGTCGAGTCGTGGTTCGGCCAGCGCGCGCGGGCTCATTCCCTTGGCCAGCTGCTTTTCCGTGAGCCACCGCCGCACGGCGCGCTGATCGACATGTTCGCCGACGCCGATCGTCAGCGCGACGGTGTGCGTCACCGCCTGGCCTGTGCGAGGTGTGCGCAGCACGTCGAACTCGGTCGGGCACGCCTCGCCTCGCCCCAAAGCGTCGAGGCTCGCACCGGCACGCAGGTAGTTTCCCTGCACGTGCTGGAACACCGATTCGGAGAGGAGCAGGTCGGCCACTGCATCGAGCGTGTCCTCGAGTCGCACGATCGTGGTGACCACCGCGTTGTACGCGATCTCGGACTGCCGCGAGCCGCCGGACTGAGAATAGAAGCTCGGAAAACCGCCGTCGGGCGGCGCTGCCAGTCCGAAGAGAGAGGTCCAGTCAACGGTGCTCGCGTCCCAGTGTCCGGATTCCTTACCTGCCTGGAATCGCTTGACAAGGGCGAGCCCGTCCACCACGTTGCGTGCGCCGAGCTGTTCGCCGGTCACCGCTGCATCCACTGCTGCCAGCGGCGTGAGCTTGCCTATGACGAGAGGATACTTCTGCCGAAAGACGTCGATGTATGCGTCCAGCTCCAGCGCCGGAAAGCCTTCGTGTATGCTGCGCTCGAAGTCGTATCCGAGCAGCGCGCCCATCGATTGCCCTTCGCTCACGCCGTTCAACAGGCGAAGCGCCGCGCGCACTCGACGCGACGAAAGATCGATCGACAGATGGCCTTCGGTACCGTCGCCCTGGTGCGTCCGATAGCCCGAGCGCAGGATCGCCGCGGTCACGGCGTGATTCAGCGACGGCGCGTGCACGTATCCATCGCTCATGCCGTCCGCGGCGCGCGGCTTGAGGTTCTCCACCCAACCGAAGCCGCCGACGTGAATGCCAGTGACGCCGGATGGTCCCCGGCTCTCCACCAGCCGGCGCCACCCGATCGCGGTAATCCACGCATCCAGGCGGTGCGATGCGAGGTCGAGCGCTTCCTTCGTCAACCGTTCGAGCGCATCGACCGGGCGGTCCGCCAGCGCCCGCAGCGCGTCCGCGCTGTGCTCGAGCAACCGCAAGTCGCGCGCGCCGCCGGCGGCGAGCTCACGATGGATCGTCGCGCCGGCAGGCTCGGTTTGCGTACCCGTCGGGTCGGACAGGATGCGCCAGGCCGTGCGCGTCTTCGATCGCGCCTCGAACAACATGTTCTCGACGATATCGGGCGGATCGACGATCTCCGGCTCGTGGTATCCCCGCATGGGATAGGACGACCCGAACTCACGCTGCCGGGCTGCGTCCGAGTACTCCTGCAGCACCGCGTGCCGCGCCACGCGAAAGAGCACACTCGGATCGACTCCGGGTGGCAGGTTCAAGTCGTGTATCTCTTCCGGCGACGCCGTGGCGAGCCAGGCGAGGTAGTTCAGTCCGCCGGCCAGCGGCGTCGCCAGTCGCGTCCCGGCCGGCCTCGGTCCGGCCTGCACCCACGGCTCGTCGACGTTGAGCTCCTGGGGAGTGAACCGGATCGACGTCCAGCGCGTGGATTCGTCTGGGTGTGTCTGCAGCAGCTCGTCCAGCCCGAGAGACGCGAGCACGTGCTCGAGATCCACTCGCGACGCGTCGAGAAAGCCGGGGGGAAACGCGGTGCGAGCGAGCCGGTAGAGACTCTCGAGGTACGCCGGGCCGGTCGCCGGGCGAACCGCGAGGGCGCCGCCGAGCGGGGTCAGGGCGAGCGACCCGAGCAGGTTTGCGTCGGGGTCTGCGACTCCGCCGCTGCCGGATGCCGCGGCGTAGTTGGGCAGCGCGGGCAGTGCCGCTCGCCACGCTGTCCGGAGCTTCGACATCAGATTGACGAGCGACACCTCGCCGCCCTGCACCGAGACGTCCGATCGGCGGCCCAGATCCCAGGCGGCGACCCCGATGTTCACCGCACCCGGCGGCAACGCATACGGCGGTCCCGTCGGATCCCAGTTCTTGTGCAGGTCCGTGCTCGAGAACTGACGCCTGCACCACGTCCGTGCCAGGCTGCTTGCGCCGTCGTCGGTGACGATCGTGAGGAGCGCGCTGACCGCTGCGCCGGCACCCGTGCGGTAGAACGCCAGATCCAGGCCACGACACTGGCTGAAAGTGATTGGCGGAAACTGGACCACGGTTGCCGAAGACCAGGTTGGGGTGGCTGCCCGCTGCACATCCGACGCAATGAGTATGCGCACTTCGACGCCGACGCCCGTATCCACCAACGCGGCCACGACGATTTCCGCGAGTCCGTCTCCGTCGATGTCGTCCGCTGCGACCGCGACATCGATTATCTTGCTGTTCCAGACGCCCGGCACGGACATCGCGCGCGTCCAGCCATCGAGCGGCACGCCGTCGCGATTCGCGTTGCGGCCGATGGCCAGCAGCAGCTCGTACGAGGTTGACGCGCCGGCGGCGACCAGTCGCAGCGCGATCAGGTCTCGCGACCGTGCATCGTGGATTGGCGCGACGTCCAGACTGGCCGCGACGACTCTATCGCCGGCACGGCCAGGTACCGGCTGCGGACTGCCGAAGCCTGCCGAGAACACGCCAGTAGGGGAGAGCGCCCGCACGGCGGCGACGGCGAGCGGACCCGCCCTCGACGCGACGAGAACGAACAGATCCGGCGCGCTGTGACTGGGAAAGCGCGTCAGCGCCCCCCCCAGCGCGACGGTGCCCGATCCGCCATAGGGAATCGGTTGCGGTGACGACCACCCGCCGGCAAGCGTACCGTCGGATTGCAGATCCCAACCGATGGCGCACAGGATCTCGCTCGCGCCGGCAGATGCGTACAACAGCAGGATCTCGGGCTCGGGCAGCGTCGGCTGCCACAGGTCGAGGCTCGTCACCGGCAGAACGCCGTACGGCTGGCGTCCAACGCGGAGCGACGGCAGCGGACCGCGGGCGCGAACGTACCGTGTGTAGAAGTCGCGCCACGGCTCGAGGTCGACGTTGCGATCCCGAAGCGCGCCGCCGAATCCCTCGCGCAGGTAATAGCCCCAGGTGGCCGGCCACAGCACGTGCTGCATCAGCGCCGCATCGTGCTGTTCCGTCAGCTGATTGTGCGCGACCGACTCGAAGACCGCGGCCGGCACGCCGAGCGCCTCCGCCAGCATCTCTTGATCGCGCGTGACGCCCGGAGCGGCCGCGCTTCCCTCGAGGAGTCTGCTGACAGCCGCGCGGTAGGTCTGCTCGTAGTCGCGATCGCGCGAGTCGAAGCCCGAGCGCGCGCTCTCGGTGTTGTTGGTGGGCGTGCCCTGTTCCACGAGATCGAGCGTCCAGGTGTATCGATGCGCCGTCAGGAGTTGGACGAGATCGTCAACCGATTCCGCTGGCGTGCGCGTCGCTCGCGTACCCACGACGATGAGGCGATCGAGGCCACCGCGCGCGTTTGGTGGCAACGCCACACGGACTCCCATTCCCGCGCGCTCGGCTGCGGCGAAGTCCACCATCCACAGCATGCCGGCGTCGACGTGGCCGATCTGTCCGGGCGCCGCGCCAGGATCGGGCCCGGCATGCAGCGGCGCCTCGATCACGCTGCCCCACTGCTCGATCACCCGATCGTTTCCGACGTAGCCGAGCACCAGCCAACGGTCGGGAAGACAACGGGCCTGGGCGGCGCGCGTCCACATGCCCGTGCGCAGGTTGTCGCTCGGGGGGAAGCTCGGCACGGCGGTGGGATCGTCGCCCCAGCGCTCGAGATTGGTGGGGCGTACCGCCGACACGATCCAGGATGCGCGCACGGGCCCGAACTTTCCCGCCAGCACCTGCCAGAGCGCGAGGCGCGCGCGATCGAGGTCCTGACTCTTCCCCGGTCCCGATGACCAGGCCCGATTCCAGAAATCACGCCCCCAGGCGTCCTCCTGCGCCGTGAGCTCGGACTCGTGCGTGTCCATGTGCACGTCGTCCGGGTACACGCGCACGAGCAGCTCGGAGTTGTGCTGTTGGAAACGGGTCTCGAGCCTGACCGGCAGAAGCGCAAGCGGGACGCCGGGCACGAGTTGGTCGAGCAGCCCGGCAAGGTGTGCGGCGTGGGCGCCGACAAGAATGGCGAGGCTGGACTGCGCGGCCCGGAGCTCGGCGCTCGCCTTGTCGATGCGCGACCGCAGTGCTTGCCTCTCCGCTTCGAGACGCAGTCGGTTATCGCGTCGAGCGTCGAAGGTAGCCTGCAGCTCAGTCAGGCTTGCGAACTCGCGCGAGAGGCTCGCGCGCTCAGCCTCGATCCCGGCGAGTCGGCGGTCGAAATCGTCAACGCCGGCTTGCAGCGAGGCGCGTCCGGCGCGGAGGGCAGCCAACTGGCGGGCGAAACGAAGGCGCGTGCGATCATCGAGCGCTTCGATCTCGGCGATCCGGCGATCCTGCTCTTTGATCTTGCCTGCGCCGGTCGCGCGGGCCTCGCCGATCGACTTCGCATCCGTGCCGGCCGCGTCGAACCGCGCACGGGCGGCCGAGGCGCGGTCGAGTGCGCCCTGGGCCGCGTTCTCCTCGGCAACAGCAGCGGACAGGCGGAGTGTGAGCACTTCGCTCTCCACGGTCCACGCGGCAATCCGCTGCGCAAGCGTGCGCACCTGCTGCTCGAGCGCGTGGATTTGCCGCTGCTCTTCGAGCAGCTCGTACAGCGTCATTGGGCACCCGCCATGATGAGATCGCTCGCGTGCAGCGCCACGCGCACCGGACGCTGCAACAGGATGTACGCCATCTGCGCCGCATCTGACGTCATCCCGAACGCGGCTTTGTTTGCGGTGGTGGGCGCCGCGGGCGCCGTCGGGCCGGCGAGATCGAGGTGGTGGTTGGTGACGGTGACATTGGGCCAGGCGAGGTCGCGCCAGGTATTCTCGAGAAGGTCGGGCGCCGTCTCGTTCAAGCCAAACCGCAGCTCGCCGATCGGTTCCTGTAGCACCAGGAAGTAGCCCGGGTCGTTCGCGTTGGGGTCCTCCGAGCCGATCAACGCAATGGCCTCGAGGGCCGGAAAGCCCAGAAAGGTGACGTCCGGAGGCAGCGTCCCGCGGAAGGTGGGTTGTACGGTCTGCGTGCCGAGAGTGCGCCGCGCCGTCGCGCCCGTGCCGGTCCACTTTGCCTGTTGCATGAAGATGAGGACACGCGGATACCGGCGCGCGAGATCGCCACGCAGCACGAGCACCGCCGGGTTCGCAGTGGTCTGCGCTGGAACATTCTCGCCGAGAGGAAGGCCGGTCCACTCGCTGATCTCGCCGATGTCGGCGGCGGGTTGCGCGGCCGCCGTCGTATCCCAAAAGTGATGGAAGTACGTGCCGCGTTGGTCCGTCGGGAATTCCCGCCACAGCAGCTCGCTCGCCAACTCATGATTGAGGCCCACCATGAAGGCTTCGATGAATCGGCGATTCGACTGGAGCAGACCGATGGAATTGCGGGGCACACCCTGGATGCCCGGCAGCAAGTATTCCGGCGAGAGTTCGACTAGCGGCTTGTACATCGGCAAATCGAAGCGCGGCGCGGCCATCACCGGCTCCAGCTCGTCGCCGTCGCTGCGGGTGTGAAACTCGAACGTCCGGCCGCCCATCCCGATGCGCGCTTTCACGTGCGCTGAGATCGTGTGCCGGGGGTCGAGTCGTCTGAGCAGCACTGCCGCGATGTGCTCGAGATCCAGCTTCGGCTTGCGCGACGGCCGTCTGGACGCGCAGGCCGGCATTCCCGCTTGCGCGTCGATGAGCGCCAGGTCAATCAGGAATTGGCGCTGAAGTCGAAGCGATTCCTGCTGCGTAGGGGCAGGGAACAGACTCGCGGCAATCCATTGGCGAAACGCCTCAAATCGCGCCCGCACGTCCGCGGCCGCGGCGACGCCGAGGCTGGCGCGCCCGAGCGCCGAGAACAGCGCCGCCTGCAGCAGAATCAGCTCGCGGATCGCTTCGAGCGCGTCACGCCAATCGACATGCGGGCCCTGCGCCGCACGCTGCAGCCTCGTTGCACTGCCTGCGAACCGTTTGACGACCTCCACCAGGCCGGGGTACGGGGCCACGGCCGCGATCGTCGACGGCAACGACTCGAGCAGCGGCGCGAGCTTCGCGTTCACCCCTTCAAATGGACCGAAGGCGAGTGCGCGCTCGTTTCCGAGACGCGACGTGTTCAACTGGCACACGCGCAGCAGTCCGCTGCGGCCGCGCGTCACGTCGTCGATGGTGAACGTTCCAGGCGGCTGGCGTCTCCCGCGGTCGGGCGAGATCGCGCCCTCGTTCCAGCGCTCGATCAGCGCGGCGGACCATGCGCCGGCGCGGCCGAACCGACGCGCCAGGGGACCGCGTGCCCGCGTCGCGCGGCGGAACTGTGCGCTCAGCACGCTGCCGGACACGTCATACCGGCTCAGGTGAGCCGCCAGCGTTTCCTTCGGCATCTTGCCGAGCACCGCGGACTTCGACCAGCGGTCGGCCACCCGCGACGCCACAGGGGCTGCAAGCTGAAGCAGCGTCGCCGGTGCCATCGACTCGAACCGGCTTTTGAACAGCGCCACGCTTCCCGATCGCGACAGTTGACCCTGACGCAGCAGTTGGTTGGCACGCTCGATCTCGCCGACCTGCTGCCACGCGGCCGCCATCAACGACTCCTGTTGCTCCTCCACGATCCTCGCACCCAGCCCTGCGGCGGCGCGCAACCCGAGATCCAGGTTGAGCGTGGCGACCCACGCCTTCGTGTCGGTCGGTTTCGGCACAGTGGACCTGCCCGCGTGCCATCGGCCGTACAGAGGAGGCGGCAGCGGCAATTCAGGATCGCCGCCGCCCGCGGTTCCGGGCACCGCGGTGTTGAGCGCGGCGTTCAATCGGGCGGTGAAGGCTGCTGGTGCCGACGCGGTCGGCGCGACCGCTGCCACCGGCTGCAACGCACCTTCGAAGAACACCGGCGGCGCGTCCGCCGGCACGGCTGGCCAGGAGGGCGATACGACGTTCATCGGCACCCGGCCGAGGCCCGCCATTTCGTCGGCGTGTGGCTCGCTTGGTCGCTGCAGGTCCCAGACGAGCGACTCGAAGTCGCCGCCGGCACCCGTGCCGAACTCCCACGAGTGATAGACCGGCACGTCGAAATGGCTGTCGGCAGCCGTCCACGCGAAGCGTGTGCTCTTCTGCCCCTCGAGGTCAGAGACCGCGAGCGGAATGCCGAGCCCCGCCTTCCGGCCGACTTCGAACGCGGGAACGACGCACGCTACGTAGATCTTGCGGCTGTCGAGGCGGCGCGGACAGATCACCCGCGACAGGCATGACTCGGGCGCGGACTCGAGCTTCCTGCGCGCATCGGCCTGGTCGATCGCCCCCGAGACCTGCACGTGCGCCCAGGCCCAACTCTGCGACAGGTTCGGCAGATCTGCGCCCGACGCGATCGTGACGAACGGCAGCGGGCGGGTCGGGTCGGACTTGATCAGGTCGTCGGAGAGTTTTTCCAGCACGATCAGCGCGATCCACGGCTCCAATCGATTGCTGTCATGCGTCCATGGCGTGAACATCCATGGAAGGTCCGCCGCTTTGAACTCGATCGACGCGAGATAGTTCGGCTCGAAGTCGAAGCTGTTGGACGGTGGATCGGTCTTGAGGACCTGCCGCAGGTCGATGCCCACCACGTCGCCCGGTCCGAGCAGATGCGCCGACGTCGCGACGGCGCCCGCGGAGTCGGCGGTCAGCGAGACGTCGAGGGTAATGGGTGGGTTGGCGCGGGTGGCCTGGCTTCTCGTCGGCGCGATTGCGCGCGCGAATCCACGCCGGGCCCAGGGCAGAAACACGAGATCAGTCATTCGCGCGCTCCTCGTGCTGGCCGACGACCTTCAGATTCGACGCTCCGTCACGTGCCGCCAGGGCATCGGTGTACGTGACCGGCGCGGCACTCACGGCTGGCGCGATGACGCCGGTCCTCACGTCAATCAGGACATATGCCGTATCCGCGACGGTCATCCTGCGTCGGGTGCCGACATAGCGTGCGCTGCCCGGCTCGGCCAGCCGCGCCTGTCGGCTCACCGAGCCGGCAAGCCAGCTGCCCGCCAGCGCAGGCGTCACCGTCGTCATCGCGCTCGCACGCGTGCGGTCCTTGACGTCGATTTCTATCGTGTCGTATTCCCACGCCGCCGCGATCGCAGGGCCGGTATCGAAGGCGTCACCGGTGTCGAAGTGCTGCCACGTCAGCTCGACGCCGGCATCGCGCACCTCGAACGACGGTCGCGAGATCTTCTCTTCGTCCGACATCGAGAAGTACTGTCCGGGAGCGAAGCGTTCCTTCACGAAGCTCGAAGGCTTCTGCACGACCTTGGACGTGCCCCGCAGCGCGATCTTCTCGATGACGAATGGCCCGGTGAAATCAGGTGCGGTGTTGCCGAACCGCTCGATCGCGGTGTTCAGCGGGACCACGGTCTGCCGCGACTTCACGCCGCCGAAGGGATGCAGCAGCGCGACGCCAGCGGGATCCCGCTCCCGCAGCGTCACGGGTACGCCCTGCTGCGCCGGCAGCACGACGCTCCAGTTGCGCGCGTCGGCAAGAGCCGTGCGCAGCAGCGCCAGCGGCTGGCTGACAGGCAGCGGTTCTGGCGCCTGCGCCTCTCCGATCGTCGCCTGGAAGGCGATCTCATGCCTGCCGAGGAAGTTGACCGAAGCGGTGCCAAGGGCGTGGAACGGTCCGGGCCCATCCAGCGTGAGGTGCAGGTCGGCCGAAATGATGGACTTGCCGTTGCGCTGGATGTCAGCGCCGCCATAGAGCTCGGCGATGAAATGGAACGGATCGAACTGGAAGAGCAAGTCGAACCCGAGATACGCGCTGGCGGTCAGCTTGCCGACAATAACGATGTCGGTGGATGCAAAGATGTCGACCTTGGCACCCATCTGGAACGAATTCGATGTGACCGCGATGTACGTCTCGAGACGGAGCCGTGGGTTCTCTCCGGCTGCCAACGACAGCGCGAGCCGCCCGAGTGGAGGGAAATTCGCCGGCGCCGGGAAGCGCGGGTTGAATCCACCAATCGAGAGGATGAACTCGGGACTCTCGCCCCAGTTCAAACGCATCGCCATGTCGCCGGTGAGCGTGAACACCAGGATGCGCGAGTCGTACACCGTCGCAACGATCGAGACATCGCACCGAGCGACGTCGAGCGTGCCCAGGATGTCCATGTGGATGACAACGAGCGGCGCCTTCGGGTTGGGCAACTCCAGCGAGAGGATGCCCAACAGCGCGATCTGCACCGGCATCGGGATCTCGATCATGATCCCGATCTCCATCGTGAGCAGGGAGGGCGAGCCCCATCCGATCTTGACCATCGGACCGAGCACGAATCGGTTCAGCGCCGGCGGGAAGATGGTCTTGAGATCGCTGATGATCTGCGTCGCGCGTCCAACCGGATCCTGCGGGAAGAGAATCGAGTTCAGCGTCCGGCTCTTGACGCCGGCGCGCAACGGCTCGAGCATCATCTTGCGATTGATGCCGATCAGCCCACCGACGCCATTCAACGTGAAGCCGAACGCCAGCGTGATCGGCGAGAACTCGGCCGACACGATGAGCAGGAGCGAGAAGCCCTTCTGCCCCGGGGGGAGCTCGGGCAGCCGGGTCGTCAGCAGTCCGATCAGCTTGATATCGATCAAGTCCTTGATCTTGACCTGCGCGACGCCCGCGTACGATTCCTGATCGAAATCGAAATAGAGATACCCGCCACCTGTCACCGCCTCGGCCTCGATCTTGAGCCCGACTCCGTTCGGCGGCTTGAAGCCCAGTGAAAAATCAGCATTCCCGAGATTGCCGGCGACGAACTTCAGATTGCCGCTGATGCCCACTTTCTCAATCGTCGACTGCACCGGTCCCAGGGCAATTCCGCCGGTTGCGGAGGCCGTGAGCCGCAGCCCGCCCTGCATCGAGCCGAGGCCAATCGTGATGACGTCGAGCTTGAAGGGTCCCAATGTCTCGTGCACCGGAATGGCAATCTCCAGCATCCCGGAGCCCTCGAACCGCAGACCCTGAACCTGCGACCAGTGCACCTTGAGATCGAAGCGCGATTCAATTCCTCCCGCCGGCAGGATTTTGCTGAGAAACCCGTCCGCGCCGCCGAGCGCGATGACGATGTGCCCGCCGACCACGGCCGCCACGATGTACGGATCGGGGCTTTTTCCGATCGCCAGCCCGCATCCAACCTCGAAGAAGATGTCGGTCGCCTCCATGCGGGTCCCTCCGGAGGCGGAGAGAATCTGCGAAGGCTTGCCGTCCGCGCGTGCGCGATGCAGGCCGATTCCCAGACGTCCGGACGCGCCTGCGCCTGGCATTCCCCCGCTGAGAAACCCGGTGCGCAGCTCGGCACCCGTCGGACGGAGAGCGACGCCGACACCCGCGCCGAGATCGAGGCTGGCATCGAGACGCAGCGCCAGATTGGTGGAGAGGGGGATGCTGACGTCTGCGGCACCGGAGACGAGCGCGGCCAGCTCGAGCCCGGCATCCGAGCCGTTGACTGACGTTGGCCGCAGCCGGTGCAGAGAGAGGGCGACATCGACGGCCAAGGGGCCGCCGTGAATCGTCATCGGCAAGAGCAACTGTGAACTGGGATCGCTGACGGCACCCGGCATCGGCTGGCCGGTCAGCGCCTCCTCAACCGCCTGAGGCATGTCGCGGACCAGTGGCCGCATCCCGAGCGACTGAACGAGCAGCCCGATGTTCGTGAGCAGCGCTTCGGCGTCGAACGACGCCGTGCTCCAGCCGTATTCGTCGACGAAAAGCTTGCCGGGATTCGAAAACAAATCCTGGAGGCGCTCGTACCTGACGACCGTTCGACGATGCGCGAGTTGGTAGATGGAGGGCCCAGCCGGGTACGGGTCGTACCCGAAGAGGCCGAGGGTGCGAAAGACGAAGGCGGCAGTGGGACTGACTTGTCCAACGGCGCCGACCACGAGCAGATCGAGCAGCCGTCGCGGCAGCTCGTTGGTGATGTCGGTCTTCGTGACGTAGTCGCCCGCCGCCGCCAGGGTCGTCGGCAAGTCGTTTGCGAACTGCGTGATGGCCTCGAGCAGCTCGGCGACAGCCAGGACCAGATCGGCGGCGCGCCCGCCCATGATCGAGCTGTCTTTCTGCTCTTCCGGCGTCGAGCGCAGCAGGATTTCGAGCTTGTCGATGACGGGAGTGGGGTTGAGCGCGAGTACCGTTCCGAGATTGACGCCAGGTGGTGGCGCGAACCCCATGCTTGCGAGCGCACTTTCGACCGTGTCGGGCTGCCCGGCCATCTCTCCGAGCGGGACCAGCGCGAGCGCAACCGTCTCGGCGAGCTTGTCGAGGGACGTGGTCATTCGTCATCCACCCACGTCTTCGTGTCCCACGAAAAGCGTCGATAGTGCTTTAACAGAGCAAGCTTGGAAACGTCGATGCTGAAAGCCTCGAGATACGACTGCGGGTCTTGAAGTTCTACGTGCCAATCCAGTCGCGCCTCGAAGGCCGGCCAATCGGTGTCCATATCCAGCCTTGTGGGATACGGCAGCACGCGAGTCACCCCCACCGTGGGGACGGCGGCTTTCAACTTGTTGACCTTCTCGGTAGCTCGAATCCGCCACAGCTTGAGCCAGCCGGTGTCGGGTTTCGTCGCGAGAAGCGGGTGCTGCGGGTTGGGAGTCGCATCCGTCGCCGACGTGGCCAGCCCCAGGTGCTCGGCCCAGAGGCGGCGGCGCAACTCGGCGGGAAGGGTGCTCGAAGGCTGGCCGTCGACTCCGTTGTAGACGACGAGGTTCGTCTCGCTCTCGCGGTTTTCGGTGAGGGTGCCCTCCTGCCGAAGCCCGAACTCTCCCCCGACGAACCAGTAGCTGTCCCGGACGGAATTCTGGCTGAACGCGAGCGAGTCGCCGTCGAGATTGGCCGAACCGACGGTGGCCCACAAGTCGTCGACGATAGCCACTTTCGAGTGCACATAGTTTCTGCAGATCCGCGTCTTGCCGCCGGTGGTCAGGGGGGGTTCGTGGCTCCAAAGCGTGAAGAAGCCCACCCGTCCGAATTCCTCTTCGGTGAGCTCTGAACGAACCCGCAAGATGGTGGCCGGCTGCCACTTCTTGTATCCGGGAATGTCGACCGCGTTATTCGTAAGAAAGATGACGTTGAGATCTGGTTTCGTTTTGACCGCCAGGATGAGTGCATCGGCGATCTCTTCACAGGTGAAGTACTGGTTCTCGAGATAGATGAAGTCCGAGGCCTTGCCGATCGCGCGCAGATAGGAATCGAGGATGGTTGTTTCGCCGCGAGGGAAGGCTGGGAAGCGCCCGTTGCCAGCCAACGTCCGGGTGATCTGCACCGTGCCGTTCGAAGCCACGGGCGAAGGCGGCGCGATCGGCGGCAGGTCCGGCTCGCCGGACGCCTTCGCGGCGTTCCAGTGCAATGCGAAGGTCTCGTTGAGCGGCCCGAGAACTGCTCCAGTCACGAACAGGCTGACGTCGTGTGTCGGCTGCTTGATGCCATGGGATTGACACGGCACGTTGCAGAAATCGCCGTGCCTGGGGTTGTCGATCGCGTGGCGCGAATCGTCGTAGTAGTCCTGCACGAATGGCGAGCCAAAGATGAATGCCTTGGAGTTGTCGATCACCACGAATTTCGTGTGTATCGGGATGTAGGCCGGAGTCTTCAGCCGGCGAACCTGTACGGCTGGCGCGTTCTGGGCGAACCAGGCTTCAACCTGCTTCGCTGTGTGAACGGGGTACGGAAGCGAGCGCACGATGCGACCTTCCGCCTCGACCTTCGGCCTGCTATAAATCAGATCGTTGCAGACCAGTCGGACCACCACGTTTCTTTGGGCGGCAGCCTTTAATGCCTCTTCCAGTCGCCCGCCGGTGGCGGGCACGTTCGTGGCATCGAACCTGAAGACACACTTGCCGATGTCGAGGTAGAAGAGCATCCAATGAATCGACGTTGCCGCAGCATCGACCGCCGTGATGACCTCGTCCCAGCATTCCTGGTTGTCGATCCGGAAGTCGACGTTCGAACCGGTAATTGCAGTTGGGAACGCACCGTCGGCAACCAGCCATCCGGTCGCCGCGGCCGCGGTCACCGCGGCCGCGTTCACTCTGATGGGCGCTGCGAGCGTCACGAGAGGACTCGTGGCTCCCGGCACGACCGGCGCGCTGCCGAGGAGACGCTTGTTGTGGCTGAAAACACGAACCTGAAGGGTGTACTTGCCGGCCGTGTAGGAGATGACAAAAGAGCCGTCTGCCGCGGATCGGACGAACCCGGCAAACGGGGCGGCGAGTGGTGCCCCCGAATCACGAAGCAGTCGATCTCCAAAGAGCCCGTCAGTGTCAAAGGCGCCCACGAAGGCTCCGCTGAGCGGAGCTCCCGCATCGTCGGTGATGATGCCCGCAACGCCAGAATTTGCCATGACTGCTCCCGTAGAGCCAGAAGCGTGCTCGCCGCCGCCGTTTCAACGACCGAGCCGAAGGCAATAGAGAGGGCGCGTGACTAACTGACTGAAGCGAATGTTCGCCGTGCGGCGTCGACAAAGACATGCGGTCCGAACGGCATGCTATCGAGCAGTCCTTTCGTGACCCCGATATAAGAGCAGGTCCGCTGCGCAGTTTGTGTCGCGCACCGCCCGCTCTGCCACCATCACATGATCATTTGGTGCCAGCGCCGTCGGTCGTCTGGCCTGGTCCACTTTTTAGGGAACGCAGTATCCCAGAGAGGCCACGGCACTTCTGTTCAATTTTGAACACCCGCCAATTGTCGCGGGCCCCTGCGTGCGCGCGGTGTATGCCCGTCGGCAGTACACCAGCCCTGATCTGCTGCGGTGCTCATGACACGCCGCAGGGGCTGAAGCCGGACCAGCCGCGAAATCGCCGAGACACCGTGCGACAGCGTCCGGACCATTGAACATCACCGCGCCGGGATCAGCGGCAAGCTCAGCCTCGACGGCAGCAAAGCGCTCGTCAAGTTCGCGATCGCCAACCGGTCCTCACTGATCTGATGGTGTGTGCCCATGCGCGCGAGGCGCTGCGCGACGATGCCTATCGTGGTGTGATCGCAATCACGCGGAGAGGACTGCCGCTGCCGTTCACGATCTTGAGCGGCGCTGCAATCACGACCGCACCGGTCGGTGGCAGCTCGTCGAGGTTGCACAGGCTCGCCAGCCCGAATTTGCCGGCACCGTGCATCGTCGCGTGATTCGGAAACGGCGGATTGAACGTGCCCGCCTGGCCCGCGTCGGTGCCGATCGTCTCGACGCCGACGCCCAGCACGTCCCGGTCCTCGGCGAGCACCTTCGACGTGCGCGCATCGAATCCCGGGCTGTGCGGACCGTCGTCGCGCGCATTGACGAACGACGCGGCGTCGGCCCGCCGGCTCCATCCCGTCCGCAGCAGGACCCAGGCCCCGCACGGAATCCGTCCGTGGCCGGCTTCCCACTCTTCGAGCCGCTCGGGTGTCAGCAGAAAGTCGGGATCGCGCGACACGTCGTCGGTGACGTCGATCACGCACGCCGGCCCGATGAACCGCGACGCCGGAATCGTGTCGCAGGTGTTGTTCGGAAGATCCTTCCCGGTGATCCAGTGAACGGGCGCATCGAAGTGCGTGCCGGTGTGCTCGCCCATCCGGATCGTGTTCCAGTACCACGCCGGGCCGTTGGCGTCGTACTTCGAGATGACGTCGATCGTCACGCCGGGCGACGGCGCGAACATCGGCGGCAGGCCGATCACCGGCGTCGACGGCCCGAGCGGCTGCGTCAAGTCGACCACCTTCAGCGTGCCGCGATTCAGTTCATCGATCAGTTGCGTCAACACGCTGCTCATGGTTTCCTTCCCGCGATCCACCGCTTGAATCGAAACGCGTTTTCCGGGAGCTGCAGATCCATGCCGTAGTGATTCGGGCCCACGGCTGCGACCTTCGCCACGATCACGCTGAGATCGTCTCGCGCGAACGCCTCGATCGCCGCCTCGCCGAAGGCCACCACGGAATCGACCGCGGCGACGTGCTCGACGCCGGCGCCCCTCGCGATGGCCGCGAGATCGGTGATGCCCGACGTGGTGTGCGAGTCGAATCCTCCCGTCGACAGCAGGCTGCCGTTGTCGAAAATGACGTGCACGAGGTTCCGGGGCCTGTACCGCGCGAGCGTCGCGAGAGTGCCGAGGTTCATCAAGACCGAGCCGTCGCCGTCGAGGACGACAATCTTCTCGTGCGGCAGATGCAGCGCAAGCCCCAGGCCGATCGAAGACGCCAGCCCCATCGCGTGCTGCAGGTAGAAGAAGTTCTCCTTGTGCCCGCGATCGTAGAGCTCCTGCGCGCACGCGCCCATGATCGTGACGACAAGTTTGTCGCCCAGCTCCGGGTACAGCATCCCGATGCACTCCGCGCGCTTCATTTGTACACCGAGGGGCTTCGCCCCTCGGACTCCCCTGCACGCGCCCTCGTTCGCCGCTTCGCCGGCTCGCTCCGGCCGCGTGGCTCACTCGCTGCGCTCGTTCGCTTCGTCATGACGCGCTTCGCCCCTCGGACTCCCCTGCACGCGCCTCGCTCGCCGCTTCGTCGGCTCGCTCCGGCCGCGTGGCTCACTCGCTGCGTTCGTTCGCTTCGTCATAACGCTTCTTCCATCAGGTCGCGCGTGAGGAGCAGCGCGATCGGCGAGAGGGCGCTTTGCGAGAGCGTGTAGGCCTCGCGAATCTGCCGCCCGACGGCGTTCGGGCTGCGTGCGTACTCGAATGGGATGTTCAACGCCCGCAGCACGCCTTCGGTGACGATGCCACCGCGCGTGTGCCACGGATAGGGCTCGCCCCAGTGGCCGCGGAGCGCGATCAGCATGCACAAGGGGATTCCGTACAGCAGGGCGAGCGAGACAATGCCGTTCATCGCCGCGAGGAACCCGTGGTTCTGCATGAGCAGGATATGCCGCTCGCCGGCGAAGTACGCACCCGCCGCGATGCCAATCGCCTCTTCCTCCTTCGCGACCTGGATCAGCCTCATGTCGGGATCTCTGTCGGCGTGCTGCAGCAGCAGCCCCAACCATGTCTCGGGCAACGCCGACAGCGACGTGATCCCGGCGTCTTTGATGCCCTGGTAGACGATCTTCGAGTTCTCGTAGGAGACGGACATGAACGGGCGCCAATTCTAACGCGCCACGGTGCGTTGACGGTGGGATTTCCTCAGCAGCAGGTATGCGGCGTTGAGGATGAGGAGGTATACCACCCCGCTCACGAAGGCAAAGGGCGAGTCCCACCACGTCTTCACGATTGCCAGAAGGACGAGGACGAAGCCGATCGCCGATCCCGCCGCACCGAGCGGCGACCGCATTGGCAGCGCGGCCAGCTCGCGTGCGCTCGCCGCCCGGCGAAACCGCACGTGAGACGCGAGCGAGACGAGCCACGACAGCAGCAGGCCGAACAGCGCGGCGTTGAGGATCGAGACGAAGGCTTCCTGCGGCGCCCACCGCTCGAGCGCGAGAGCCAGGACGATCGGGAACGAGGAGACGATCACGGCGCGAGTCGGCGATCCAGCGCGATTGAGCCTGCCGAGCGCCGCGGGCGCCCATCCGTTGCGCGCCAGCGAGAAAAGCGTCCGCGACGCGGAGTAGAGCGCGGCGTTCGCACCCGAGAGGGCGGCGGTCAGCACGACGAAGTTCATGACGTGACTGGCGCCGGGAATCCGCACCGTCCGGAATACGGTGACGAACGGCGACTCGCTCACGCCCGCATGGTTCCACGGCATCACGCCGGTGAGCACGACGATCGCGCCGAGGTACACCATCGTGAGCGTGGCGAACGTCAGCCGCACCGCGCTCGCGACCTCCTGTGTGGATCGTGACTCGCCGCTCGTGACCGCGACGAACTCGACACCCGCGAAGGTGTAGAGCGCAAAGGGCAACGCCAGCAGCGTCGCCAGCCCTCCGTTCGGAAAGAGACCGCCGTGCGCGGTGTACTGCGGACTCGTCCCGCCGCCGAGCAGCAGCCCGGCGCCGACCATGATGAACGCGACGATGACGGCGACCTTGATCATCGCGAACCAGTACTCGAAGCGGCCGAAGGCGCGAACGCTGAGTACGTTGACGCCGAGCAGCAGGAGCGACGCCAGCGCGACCCACGCCAGGGCCGGGACCGCCGGAAACCAGAACGCCATGTAGGTGGCGGAGGCGACCATCTCGGCGCCGATCGAGATGGCGATCGCGGCCCAGTAGCCGGCGCCGGAGAGAAACCCGGCCCACTCGTTCAGATAGAGTTCGCCGTAGAGCCGGAACGCTCCGGCGGCCGGATGGCGGCTCGCGAGCTCGCCGAGGGCGAGCGTGACCGTCCACGTGATGAACGCCGCGAGCCCGAAGGTGAGAATGACCGCAGGTCCGGCCGCTTCAATCGCCGCGGCCGATCCGAGCAGAAGGCCCGTGCCGATCGATCCGCCGACGGCGACCATGGCCATCTGGCCGGCGGTGAGCTGACGCCGCAGTCCGTGCTCGCGCGGCGCGGGTTCGGAGGTTTGCACGACCGACATGGTATGCCACCTGTTGCGTTGAGAACGGCCTGCGGTAAACTTTCCAGCTACGAGTTCCAACTTCCTGCGCCGCCGGTTCGCGGTCATGCGTACGGCTGGAGTCCTCGTGCTCGCCGCTGCATCGCTCGTGTCGGCGCAAAGACCCGCTCCACCGATTCCCAAAGGCGCCAACGTCCTCTTCGGCCGCGTCGTCGACATGGGCACCGGCCAGCCTGTCGGCGGGGCCGTCGTGACGCTCGTCGGCTACTTCGACGCGTCAGGCCGTCCGGCCGACCGCCTGCCGGACTCAGCCGCCGGCCCGCTCGCGTCCGCGCCGCGATTCGTCATGACGACCGCCGACGGCTACTTCATCTTCAGAGGCCTTCCCGCCGGACGCTACTCCCTGGCGGCTGATGCGTTCAGCTATGTGAACGAGACCTACCCGCTGCATCTCGTCGAGCTCGCCGACCGCGATACGCCGATCGAAGTCGCGCTTCGTCTCTGGAAAACGGGATCGATTTCCGGGAACGTGATCGACGAGCAGGGAGAACCGGTGGTCGGCGTGATGGTCACGGCGTTTCGCTGCATCGCTGCCGCCGGTGGCGTCATGGTTCGATCGGGCATCGCCACCGTCGACACCGACGATCGCGGCGCGTACCGGATCGCGCAGCTGCCTCCCGGAAATTACGCCGTCGCGGTGCTTTCGTCGAGTCTGTCGCTGCCCGCGGGCCTGGCGGCGGCGATCGACGCCTCCTCCTCGAACGCCGCGGACTCGTGGGCGCTCACGAGGGAGCTGCTGAAGGGGGGAAGTCAGGTGATCGCAGGAGATGGTCAGCGGATCGGTGACTTCGTGCTCAGACGACCGGGACCGCCGCCGCTTCTCGCCCCTGACGGCCGGATGCTGACGTATCAGACGACAATGTATCCAGGCACGCCCAACCCTGCTGAAGCGACGGTCATCACGCTTGGCTCCGGAGAAGCCCTCGCCGGGATCGACGTGCCGGTCCGATTCGCTCCAACCGTGGACGTGTCTGGCATCGCGGTTGGTCCCGACGGCCCAGTCAGCGATTTGACGATCGACCTCCAGCCGCCGGGCGGCGCCACCACGCGAATTGCGAAGGTCGAGCCGACGGGCACGGGGTTATTCGTTTCGACGATTGAGCCGGTGGGTCTCCCACGCGCGATTACCGATGCGAGCGGCAGATTCAGGTTTCTCACGGTTTCGCCGGGATCGTACGTGCTGCAGGCAGCCTTGATCGACCGGTCTGCGCCGGACGCCGGCAGGCCGGATGTTTCGTTGTCGGTTTCGCTGCCTCTGGCCGTTGGCGATCGCGGCATCGCAGGTCTGACAGTCGCGCTTCACACCGGCGCTCGCGTGAGCGGTCGAGTGGAATTCAAGGACTCGAATGGACCGCCGCTCCCGGCAGGCCAACGTCTTTTCGTCGGGCTGCAGCCTGTCGGAGCCGGCTTCTGGCGCTCCCTCCAGGGAGACGTCGGACCTGACGGCACATACACAACGCACGGCGATCCCCCAGGCAGGTACATCGTGTTCACGATGAATTCCCTGCCGGGCTGGTCGCTCGAGTCCGTCACGCGCGCGGGCAAGACTCTTCCGGACGACGTGATCGATCTCGAGACGGCGGACGTCGCCGATGTCGTGCTCACTTTTTCGAAATCCGCCACACGCGTGTCGGGATCCGTCGGCGATGTGAAGGGCGCGCCTGACGTGAACGCAGACGTGATCGTGTTTCCCGCCGACAGCACGCTGTGGCGCGAAGGCATCTTCAACAACCGGCGCACGCGCATGATGCACGCGACATCGGCCGGGTCGTTCGAGTTCTCGGGTCTTGCCCCGGGCGACTACTTCATCGCGGCTGTCAGGGCGCTGCAAGTGCGGGACTGGCAGGATCCCGCCTTCCTCGCGCGCCTGGTGCCCGTCGCAACGAAGTTCGCGCTTGCAGGCGGCGAAGCGAAGACCGTGTCGCTGAGGACAATCGCGCCTGTGGACAAGTGATCGATGCGAGCTGCCATTGCCGCGTCGCTCGTTGCCGTCGTCGCCGCCGCTGCTGCGCACACGCAGGTGCGGGATCCGGCCGCAGTGCAGCGCGACGCCGTCGCGCCCTCCGGCGCCGCTGTGGTTTCCGGAGTGCTCACGACGGATACGCCGCCCCGACCCGTGCGGCGCGCGACCATCCGTCTGTCCGGTGCGGGCGCGAGTACGCGGCTCGTGGGGACGGATGATGAAGGCCGGTTCGTGTTCGATGCCTTGCCGGCAGGAACATTCACGCTTTCAGCGACAAAACCTGGATACGTCCAGACGTTCTTCGGATCGAAGCACCCGGGACGCGGTCCGGGCATGCCCGTCGCGGTCGTGGAAGGACAGCACGTCGAGGTCGCGCTCGAGATCGTCCGCGGTGCGGTCATCACGGGCACGATCGTGGATGCGCGCGGCAACCCCACGGCGAAGGTGCCCCTCGCGATCCTCGGCGCGGGCGCACGGACAGCAAGCGCGCGGCCGGCGCGCGGCGTCACCGACGACCGCGGTGTGTATCGGGTATTCGGACTGGCGCCTGGCGATTATCTGGTCGCGGCGCTGCCCAGCCTCGGGAGCGGAGCCGCGGGGCGCGGCATGGCGTCCGACGTCGCCGCCACAACGGAGGCTGAGGTGCGATGGGCGCGCAGCACGGCTGGGCTGGCGTCGATACCGCCGGCAGGCCGACCCGTCACCTACGCGCCCGTGTTCTACCCCGGCACGGCGGACGCCGGATCCGCAACGAGGGTCACGGTCGCCGTTGGAGAGGAGCGACCCGGGATCGATCTCGCGCTGCAGATTGTCCCGACAGCGCGGATCGCCGGCACCATCGTGGACGTCGGCGGGCAGCCGGTACCGAGCGCGGCGGTGTTCCTGTACCCGCGGCGCGGAGACGGATCGTCGCCCGCCGACGCGATCGTGTCGTCTGGCGCGCTGACGCTCCCGCGGGCCACCGTCACGACTGCGGGCTTCTCGATCCCTGGCGTCGCGCCTGGCGAGTACACGATCCTCGCGCGCTCCGGACCGAGCGGCCGCGGCCGCTCTGCCGAGCCGGCACCGAGCACGACCGCGCTGTGGTGCGTGACCGACGTCACGGTCGAGGGGCGGGATCAACCAGATCTCGTTCTGCGGCTCGTTCCGGGCGTCAAGCTGTCGGGCACGATCCGCTTCGAAGCGACGTCGCTGACGCCGCCAGCCGACATGAGCGGCATCGACCTGTCGCTTCGCGCGTTGGGCTCATCGCTTGGACTGTTTTCAACCCTCAAGGTGAGCGTCGCCGCCAATGGAGCGTTCACCTTTGCGAGTGTCGTTCCCTGGATCTACACGCTCAAGGCGACGCCGGCCGCGGCGGCGGGAGGCGCGCGGTGGATTCTGAAATCGGCCGTGCTGAACGGCCGCGATTTGGCGGATGGCGCGTTCGAGTTGAAGCCAGGCAGCGACATCGCGGGCCTGACGATCACCTTCACTGACCGCGCCGCGGAGATTTCGGGCAGACTGATCGATGAGGCAGGCCGTCCGCTTGCGCGCTATTCGGTCGTCGTGTTTCCCACCAACCGAACGCTCTGGCTGCCCGATTCGCGAAGAATTCGATCCGCTGCCCCAGCCACGGACGGCAAGTTCACGGTTGCCGGCCTCCCGTCTGGCGAGTACGCCATTGCCGCGGCCGAAGACATCGACGCGATCGACCTGGCCGATGCGTCGTTTCTCAAATCGCTGCTGGCGTCGGCGTTCAAGGTCACGCTCGCCGACGGGGAGCGGAAGCGGCAGGACCTCCGAATCCCGTCGCCACCGGGCAAATTCCACTGAGTCCTCGTCAAGCCGTTCGGTATTCCCGCTGGGCCGGGTTCGACTTTTTCGAAGCACGCCAGGCGGTCGTCACGGCAAGATGGCACGCACGGCACAGCAGCCGGTAGTTGTCCAGTCCGCACTCGCCGCCGCCGTCGGCGACGGGGACAATGTGGTCTGCTTCCCACAGAGGCCGCGCGGCGCGCCATCGCTTTCGCCCGGCGCGATCCGTCGCCGGCGGTCTGGCGCGCCTCCACTCGCGGTGTGCCCTGACCACGTCGAATCCGCACGACTGGCAGACCCCTTTGTCGCGCTTCTTCACTTCGCGGCGCACGTACCAGGGGCTGCTGCGAATCTTCCATTCGTGCACGCACGCGTCGCTGCAGAAGGTCCGCCGGGGAGGCGTGACGACGACGCGGCACCAGCGGCAGACCGGCTGCCCCTGCTCGTTGCGGTCCGGAACACCCCATTGGTCTGAGGTAACGGCGCGCGTACGCCTCGTGCTCACGCGTCATGTATCGGCAGACGCGGTGCGTGAGTTTATCCGTCTCATCCCGCCAACATAGCCTCTTCTGAGCTGGTCAGTGGATCGGCGAAAAGCCGGTATAGCCCGGCGCCGTGGAAAGCCAACTCGGGAGAGAAAGTCCCCTGGACTGTTCCAATCGAGCGGTGTGCCCACAGATCGCGGACGCGGACGGCTGCGCTCAACCCGAGCTGGCGCAAATCGACGTCAATGCGGGTCGTGGATGGAGTATCGCTGCTCCCAAGCGTCGAGGCGGACACCACGAACCTCACCGTGCCCCCCTCGGAGGGCGCTTTCGTGCGCTCGTCGATTGCGCCCGTGGCCCTGAATCGCGCGACGCCGGGGGGCAGCGCGTATTCGATTCTCGATGCGGCCAGCGTGGAGATCGCAGCGGCGATCGGCCGGCCGTGGAACGTCAGCGGTCTGCCAGAAGTCGAACGCCGAATCGACGCGCTGTCCCACAGCGCGTCGGCGCTCGTCCACGTGCGATCCACGAGCGGCTCGGTGCGGCCGTCGGCAAACACCAGCGTCGGATCGACCCACAGTGCCGAATCTCCCTCCACGCCGTCGCCGTTCGGATCGACAAACAGCACGTTGTCATGTCGCCCCCGTGCATCAGCGGCGACCGCGCAATCGCCCAGAGCGACATCATGGTGATCTGTTCGTCCCGGGTGAACCGCGTCTGCCGCCGGCCAAGCGTGCCGAGCGGCAGCATGTCGGCGTCAGGCCACGAGCCGTTGACGCGATACGGATGCCATTTTTCGAGGCGCCCGAATTGCTCGTAGAGCGCGAGCCAGCGATCCCAGAAATCGTCGCTGATGCGCCACAGGTTTGCATGTTCGCGCACGTGTGCGGCGGAGGCGAGCGGCGTCTCGCCCGGCGACAGGCTCAGCACGATGGGGCGGCGGGTGCGGTCGATCGCCCGGCGGATCGCTTCGATTTCGTCTTGATGATACGGCCGCGCGATGTCGTCCACCTTCACGTAGTCGACGCCCCACGAGGCGATCAGCTCGAAGACCGAATCGTAGTACTCCTGCGCGCCCGGCCTGGCCATGTCGACGCCGAACATGTCCGGATTCCACGGACAGGTGCTCCTCTGGTCGGCAATCTGATCGGCGCGATATGACGTGCCTTTCACCGGCAGCGCGGCACGGACCGCCTGGCGCGGAATGCCGCGCATCAGATGAATGCCGAATTTCAATCCCAGCGAGTGGACGTAGTCGGCGAGCGGCTTGAAACCGGCGCTTCCTTCGGCGGACGGAAACCGGTTCACTGCCGGCGTCAGACGTCCGAAGCCGTCCATCGTGAGCGTCGCGTCGGATCGATAGCCGTGGCCGCGTGCCCCGGGTTCGTACCACTGGATGTCGACGACGATGTACTGCCAGCCGTGTTGAGCGAGGTGCGCGGCCATGGACGCAGCCTGCTCGCGGGTCTGCGCCTCGGTGATCGCCGTGCCGAAGCTGTCCCAACTGTTCCAGCCCATGGGAGGCGCCGGCGCCCACGCGCGGAACGCGGGACCGGGCTGCGCCGATTGCGCTGCAAGCGCTGCGCACGCTGCAAATGCCGCCAGGAGCCTCACAAGACGATCATCATACATTCGCGCAGCGATGGCCGATTATCACGAACTCGTCGACAGCGGCCGAAGGGAGATCTACCGGATTGAAAATGACCCGGTACAATCAGCGGAATGGAGATTCCTGATTCCGGGAACACTGCGGACGTGGACGCGCGTACCGTGCTTCGCCACCTGGTTGCCACGCTCGCCTATCGCGCGGCGAAGGTGCTGCGCGACCCGCCGCCTGGATTCGGCGCGCGTGCCGCCGGACCGTCGTCGCGACGGCCGGTTCAAATCGTCGCGCATATGGGCGACCTGATGTCGTGGGCGGTTTCGCTGGCGCGAGGAGATTACGTGTGGAAGCCGGAAGGCAGTGATGAGTGGAACGCCGAGGTGTCGCGGTTCTTCGATCTGCTCGCGACGCTGGATAGCGAGCTGACAAACCGGAACGTGTCGCTCGACTCAATGGAGAAGCTGATTCAGGGCCCCCTCGCCGACGCACTCACGCACGTGGGGCAGCTCGCGTTGCTGCGAGGGATGGCGGGTGCACCAGTTCGTCCGGAGAGCTACGCGCGAGCTGAAATCGTCCGCGGCCGTGTCGGCCTGGAGCAGGCGCCGCCACGGCGCGAGTTCGATGGCGACGCAAGCGCGCCGGCACGCAACAAGTGACGAGCCGCGAAGGCTAAGTGGTCCCGGGCATAATTACGGCGACGCACCGAGACCGGCGAGGCGCCCCGCTGACAAGGCGCGACGACCGAGAATATTGAACATATTTGAGGGAGAAGCAACGCAGTCAGCGGGGATGCATCGCCGGTCGAATGCCGCCGTAATTATGCCCGTGACCACTCAGTCAAGCTGCGCCAGCGCGGCGAAGATCTCCTCGTTGTCCGGCTGCTGCGGGATGTCGTAGACCTTCGACCAGACGATCCGTCCCTGCTTGTCGATGACGAACACCGCGCGCTCGGAAATTCCGTCCATCTCGCGGAACACGCCGTATTTCGCCGCTATCTCGCCGGGCGGGTGAAAGTCGCTGAGCAGGTCGAATGAGATCGGACCGAGTGTCTGCGCCCATGCGGCCTTCGCTGGCTGCGCGTCGATGCTGACGCCGAGGACTGCGGCGTTCGCTCGCTGGAATCTCGCGAGATCCGACTCGTACCCGCGCATCTGGTTCGCGCAGACCGGAGTGAATGCGAGCGGATGGAACGCGAGCACGACATTCTGTTTGCCGCGGAAGTCCGACAACCTCACCGTGTCGCCGCGATGGCTGCGCAACTCGAAATCAGGGGCTTCGTCACCCGCGTTCAACACCATTCTTCTCACCTCAATGTATCGACCGCCTTCGCGTGCGCGATGCGCCAGGTGCCGTCTCTCTTCGTCAT
>Ga0209343_10000541_pt1 | contig 52827 bp, 44 predicted proteins | sample RifCSPlowO2_02_FD_184026 | JGI IMG/M metagenome (GOLD analysis project Ga0209343, IMG submission 184026) | Groundwater microbial communities from Rifle, Colorado - Rifle CSP2_plank lowO2_0.2 (SPAdes) (version 2) | ecosystem: Environmental > Aquatic > Deep subsurface > Groundwater | place...
TACTGGGCGTGGATTTCGACCCGGGAGCACTGGCCGAGGCGCGCAACGAAGGCCTCAGCGCCTGCTATGGCGATGCCGAAGACAACGATTTTCTCGAACACCTGCCACTCAATTATGCCCAGGCGATGATCAGCACCATCCCCCAGCGCGAGGTCAATGCCATCCTCCTGCGGGCGCTCCGGGCCAGCTCCTTCAAGGGCAAAATCACCCTCAGCGCCTTTCGTACCGGCGATGCCGAGGCTCTGGAACGGGCGGGTGCCGCCAGCGTGCTGCGGCCCTATAGCGACGCAGCGGAAACCGCTGCGCGCCGTCTGCTAAGCGAGATAGGCGAGCGCTGACCGGGGCTTGACCTTAGGGCCGCGCTGCGCCAACAGACTGATTCGCGGCTACGCATACCGGGAATGGGCTTATCAGCCCTGCTCGGCCTGATCGGCGCAGGTCAGGCAGTATTCGGTGGCCGGCATGGCCGCCAGACGCGCCGGGTTGATCGCTTCGCCGCAGCGCAGACAGAGCCCGTAGCGGCCCTCGGCCAGACGCAGCTTGGCCAGCCCGACCTGGCGCATGCCTGCCTCGGCCTCCGCCAACAGGGCTTCGAGCACTTCGTCGTTCTGCCGCTGCAAGGCCTGCTCGGCGAAATCGGGCGAGTGACTGCGCGCCAGGTCCTGGCGAATCGCGTTGGCACGGGCGCTGTATTCGTTAAGCAGGGTATAGAGCGCGGTGTGGGGATCGAAAGCGAGCATGCGGGCAGTCCTCAGGAATACTGTTTCCAGTGTGGCGCGTGTATGGCTTTTGACACTGATGCCGATCAGGAATTCTGTAACTATTCTTCGCCAAGGCGAGCGCTTAAAAAAATGCCAGCCCTGGGACTGGCATGTGCAACGACCGCCGAACCGGCTAGACCACGCCCTGGGCCAGCATGGCCTCGGCGACCTTGACGAAGCCGGCGATATTGGCCCCCTTCACATAGTTGATGCGGCCATTCTCCTCGCCATAGTGCACGCAGGCGTGGTGGATGTTCTGCATAATGCCGTGCAAACGCTCGTCCACTTCGCCGGCGGTCCAGTGCAGACGCATCGCGTTCTGACTCATTTCCAGCCCGGAGGTCGCCACGCCGCCGGCGTTGGACGCCTTGCCCGGGGCGTAGCAGATGCCCGCCTCGACAAACAGATCCACTGCTTTCAGGGTCGAGGGCATGTTGGCCCCTTCGGCGACGCAGATGCAGCCGTTCTTCAGCAGGCTGCGGGCGTCCTCGCCATCCAGCTCGTTCTGCGTCGCGCAAGGCAGGGCGATATCGCAGGGCAGATTCCACGGCCGCTGCCCAGGCAGGAACTGCAGGCCAAAGTGGGCGGCCATTTCGCTGAGACGGCCACGACGGACGTTCTTCAGCTCCATCAGGTGCTGCCACTGCTCTTCGCTCAGGCCGGCCTCGGCATACAGGGTGCCTGCGGAGTCGGACATGGAAATCACCGTACCGCCCAGTTCCATGACCTTCTGCGCCGCGTACTGGGCCACGTTGCCGGAGCCGGAAATGGCCACGCGCTTGCCCTCGAAGCCCTGGCCGATACGCTTGAGCATTTCCTCGGCAAAATACACGCAGCCGTAGCCGGTGGCTTCCGGGCGCACCAGGCTGCCGCCGTAGCTCAGACCCTTGCCGGTCAGCACCGAGGTGAACTGGTTGGACAGGCGCTTGTACTGGCCGAACAGGTAGCCGATTTCGCGGCCACCGACGCCGATATCGCCGGCCGGCACGTCCAGGTCGGCACCGATATGGCGATACAGTTCGACCATAAAGGACTGACAGAAGCGCATCACTTCGCCTTCGCTCTTGCCCTTGGGGTCGAAGTCCGAACCGCCCTTGCCGCCGCCCATGGGCAGCGAGGTCAGGGCGTTCTTGAACACCTGCTCGAAGGCGAGGAACTTGAGCACGCCCAGGTTCACCGAAGGATGGAAACGCAAGCCGCCCTTGTAGGGGCCGATGGCGCTGCTCATCTGGATCCGGTAGCCGCGATTGACCCGCACCTCACCCGCGTCATCGACCCAGGGCACGCGGAACAGGATGGCCCGCTCCGGCTCGACCATGCGCTCCAGAATGCCCGCCTGCAGGTAACGCGGGTTGGCCTGCAGGAAGGGCCACAGGCTGCGCACCACCTCTTCCACCGCCTGGTGGAATTCGGGCTGATCGGGGTCGCGCTGCTTCAGCGCAGCCAGGAACTGGTCGACGGATTGGGACATGAATGGAGGGCCTCAACGACAGGTAACGCCACGGGGCGTGGAAAGTGGCCGGCACTCTAGCAGCAGGGTGCGCCCCATAACAGGGCGAAATGTCGCCTTGATGAATCTTTTTGGTGCAAAAGTATAAATTACCGACCCGTGCCGACACTGAAAGCCAGCGCCACTCTCGGCAGAAGAAAATCCAGAAACACAAACGGGACCCGCAGGCCCCGTTTGCTTACAACCGCAAAGCGCGAACTTACTGCGCCAGCTTCTTGTGCCGCACGCGGTGCGGCTGCGAGGCGGCGTCGCCGAGGCGCTTCTTGCGGTCGGCTTCGTACTCGGTGTAGTTGCCTTCGAAGAACTCGATATGCGAGTCGTCCTCGTACGCCAGGATGTGGGTGGCCACGCGATCCAGGAACCAGCGATCGTGAGAGATCACAATGGCGGCACCTGGGAAGTCGAGCAGCGCCTCTTCCAGGGAACGCAGGGTTTCCACGTCGAGGTCGTTGGACGGTTCGTCGAGCAGCAATACGTTGGCCCCCTCTTTCAGGGTCAACGCCAGGTGCAGACGGCCACGCTCACCACCGGAGAGGTCCTTGACGAACTTCTGCTGGTCGCCGCCCTTGAAGTTGAAGCGACCGACGTAGGTGCGCGACGGCACCTCATAGTTGCCGATCTTGATCATGTCGGAACCGCCGGAAACGGCTTCCCATACGGTCTTGCTGCCATCCAGGTCTTCGCGGCTCTGGTCGACGCAGGCCAGCTGCACGGTCTCGCCGATCTCGATGCTGCCCGAGTCCGGCTGCTCCTTGCCCATCAGCATGCGGAACAGGGTCGACTTACCGGCACCGTTACCGCCGATCACACCGACGATGGCACCCTTGGGCATGCTGAACGACAGGTTGTCGATCAGCGCGCGATCGCCGTAACCCTTGCTGACACCGACGAAGTCGATGACCTTGTCGCCCAGACGCGGGCCGGCCGGGATATAGATCTCGTTGGTTTCGCTGCGCTTCTGGAATTCCTGCGACTGCATTTCCTCGAAGCGCTGCAGGCGCGCCTTGGACTTCGACTGGCGAGCCTTGGCACCTTTGCGCACCCACTCCAGCTCTTCCTTCATGGCCTTTTCGTGGGCCGACTGCTGCTTGGATTCCTGGGCCAGACGATCCGACTTGGCTTCCAGCCAGCCGGAATAGTTGCCCTCGTAAGGAATGCCCGCGCCGCGGTCGAGTTCGAGAATCCAACCGGCGACGTTGTCCAGGAAGTAACGGTCGTGGGTAATGGCGACCACGGTGCCGGGGAAGTCGTGAAGGAAGTGCTCCAGCCAGGCCACCGAGTCGGCGTCCAGGTGGTTGGTCGGCTCGTCGAGCAGCAGCATGTCCGGGGCCGACAGCAGCAGGCGGCACAGCGCCACGCGGCGCTTCTCGCCACCGGAGAGTACGGCGACCTTGGCGTCCCAGGCCGGCAGACGCAGGGCGTCGGCGGCGACTTCCAGCTGACGCTCGAGGTTGTGGCCGTCGCTGGTCTGCAGGATGGCTTCGAGCTTGGCCTGTTCGGCGGCCAGCTTGTCGAAGTCGGCATCCGGCTCGGCGTAGGCGGCGTAGACCTGATCCAGACGCGCCTGGGCGTCCTTGATCTGGCTCACGGCCTCTTCCACCACTTCGCGCACGGTCTTGTTCGAGTCGAGCTGCGGCTCCTGGGGCAGGTAGCCGACATTCAGCTCGGGCATCGGCCGGGCCTCGCCGTCGAACTCGGTATCGACCCCGGCCATGATTTTCAACAGGGTAGACTTGCCCGAGCCGTTGAGGCCGAGCACGCCGATCTTGGCACCGGGGAAGAAGGACAGGGAGATGTTCTTGAGGATTTCCCGCTTCGGCGGCACTACTTTGCTCAGCCGATGCATGGTGTAGACGTATTGGGCCATGGATAACCTGGGTTCTGGACAGAAAAACGAGATATAAGGCTGCAGGTTGTGACGGACCGCAGCCGAGCAGGTGCAACCTGCGCTTTAATCGGCCAGCAGGCTGCCCCGAATGGCAGCTCGGGCACTGACCCGCACCGCCACGCGCGTGCGGCAAAGCTACCGGAATGCGCGATGCAGGGCAAACGACGCTCGTCGGCCACGCTGGCACTTTGCCATATTTATGGCATGCTAGCCGGCTGTCGCGTCCCTGGCTGGCACAGGCTTTGCCTGGCACGCTCAGGCGAGCCCGGATGACGACTGCGACACTCTAACCAGTGGTTATTTTTTACTCGAATTGGTTAACTCGCCTGGCATGCCCGCATTGCGTTATCCGCACTGAGAGCCAGGCAGCCTTCGCTACGGATGACGAAGCCGAATAATCTCCAGATACCGCTCATCCCAGGATTTAGGTCATTGCCTAGAGTCACGCCCCCACCCGCTTCACGCCTCTCCAGCGAAGCCCTGCTTGCGCCCATGAGCGGCCCGGCCAGGGGCACACTGGTGGCGTTGGTCATGCTGATGCTGGGTTTACTGCTCTGGCAACTGCAACTTGAATCGCACCAGCTGCAGGACAATCAGCGCCAGCTCAGCCATGCCTACAGCAACCAGCTGGCCAACCACCTGAGCCTGAACATGGAGCTCAAGGCCAGCGCCGGCCAGGCCCTGCTGCAGCCCCACAGCCGCCCGCCCGCATCGGGCGCAGCCAGCGAGGCCCTGCTCGGCTCGCTGCGCGGCGTGTTTCCGACATTGCGCGGGCTGATCTGGCTGAACGCCCAGGGACAGATGCAGGCCAGCGCGGGGGCCCCGCCGCCGAACGTGCTGTACCTCGGCGAACTGTTCCAGCGCGGCAAGCCACACAACTACTTCTATGCCTTCAGCGCCCAGGATGGCGGCGAAATCTACCTGATGCTGAGCCAGGCGCAGGGCGAGGGTTTCTGGGTCCTGCAGCTGACCAACCAGGCGCTGCGCAGCTGGCTTAGCAAACACCATAAAAGCCCCCAGCAGTGGCTGCTGGAAGACCGCTACTCGCAGCGGGTCATCGCCAGCCAGGGCACCAACCTGTCGCCGGACAACCCGATTGCGCCGCCCGTCACCGCCGAGAACCTGGCCCAGAGCATCCTGCTCAGCCCGCTGCCGGGCAGCGACTGGCAGCTGCGCGCGCTGTTCAACGAACGCAAGGTGCGCGCCCAACAACTGCCGCAACTGGCCAGCAAGCTGCTGCTGTTTATCCTCTGCGCCCTGCTCACCCTGTTCGCCCTGTATCGCCTGCTGCACGAGCAGCGCAACCTGCACGCCCTCAACACCGCCTCGCGGCGTTCCCTGCAACAGGCCGCGACGGTGCTGGGGGCCATCGAGGAACGGGTGCTGGTGACCGACGGCAACGGCCAGCTGCAGTACCTCAACCCCCAGGCCGAAAGCCTGTTCGGCCTGAGCAACGCCGAGGTGCACAACTGGCACCTGCTGCAACTGCTGCCGCGCCTCGACCCCATGCTGCTGCACGGCAACGGCGCGGCCCATGAACTGGGCCCGGACCTGGTGGAAATCCGCCAGAACGGGGAACCGCGGCTGTACGACATCAGCCGCAGCGACCTGGGTGAGGAATCCACGCCTGGCGGCTTCGTCTGGGTGCTGCGCGACGTCACCGAAGAGCAGCATGCCAATCAGGTACTGCGCGAAACCCGCAGGCGCTATCAGGATATTTTCGAAGGCACAGGTACCGCCCTGTGCGTGCTCGACCTGGCCGACCTGCACGCCTACCTGCAGCACCAGCAGATCCGCGATGTAGCCGACCTGCAGCGCTGGCTGGCGGCCGACCCGCAGCGACACCTGGCGCTCTGCCAGCGCCTGCGTCTGACCGAAACCAACCAGGTGGCCCTGCGCCTGCTCGGCGTCGACTCCACCGAGCAGGCCTGGCAGCACCTGTTCAACAGTGGCCCGCTGCACCCCGAGGGCTTCCGCCTGCAGCTGATCAACACCCTGCTCACGGGCAACGGCCTGCTGGAGATGGAGCGCCAGATCAACACGCCTCAGGGCCACGAACGTCACCTGTGGCTGCTCCTGCGCCTGCCGGAGAACCCCCAGGAACTCAATTCGGTAACCCTGAGCATCAGCGACATCACCAGCCGCAAGCGCGTCGAAAACTCACTGATCGAGCGCGAGCGCTTCTGGTCCGATGTGGTCAGCGCCGTACCAGACACCATCTATGTGCACGACATTGCCGCCAAGCGGGTGATGTACAGCAACAACCACCTGGGCCCGCAACTGGGCTACAACAAGGCCGAGCTGCGCGAAATGGGCGAGCGCCTGTGGGAGACGATTCTCCATCCCGACGACGTCGAACTCTACCTGCGCATGCGCAATATCCAGCAGGTGCTGGGCAAGGGCCGGCTGATGCAGTTCGAGCTGCGCTGGCGGCACCGCGATGGCAGCTGGCACTGGTTCGATATCCGCGAGCAGGCCCTGGCCTACGATGAGCGTGGCCGGGTCAGCCGGCTGATCGGCGTGGCCAAGGACATCACCGAACAGATCGTGCGCAGCGAATCCCTGCGTACCAGCGAGCAGCGTTACCGGATGCTAGCCGAAAGCATCAGCGACGTGATCTTCTCCACCGACGACACGCTGCAGCTCAACTATGTCAGCCCCTCGGTCATGCAGGTGCTCGGTTACGACAGCGAGTGGGCGCTGAACAACGGCTTCCATGGCCTGGCCACCAACCCGCGTCAACTGACCGGTTTCTACACTCTGCTGGAGCGGGTGCGCAACGCCCTGGGCGATCCGCAGCGCCTGGCCGAGCTGCGCGCGCAGTTCCTGCCACAGCTGTTCGTCTTCGACTGCCTGCGCGCCGACGGCCAGAAAATCCCGGTGGAACTGCGCCTGGTGCCCATGTGGGACGACAGCGGACGCTTCGAGGGCCTGCTCGGCGTCGGTCGCGACATCAGCCAGCAACGCCGTGCGGAGAAGGACCTGCGCATGGCCGCCACGGTGTTCGAGCACTCCACTGCGGCGATCCTGGTCACCGACCCGGCCGGCTATATCGTCCAGGTCAATAACGCCTTCAGCAGGGTCAGCGGCTACAGCTCCAGGCAGATCCTCGACCAACTGCCGAGCATGCTCACTGCCGATACCCAACAGGCCAGCCACCTCAGTTTCGTCATCCGCCAGCTCAACCAGCAGGGCAGCTGGGAGGGCGAGGTATGGCTGAAACGGCGCAACGGCGAGAAATTCCCGGCCTGGGTCGGCATTACCGCGGTTAAGGATGACGAAGGCGATCTGGTCAGCTACGTGTGCTTCTTCAGCGATATCAGCGAGCGCAAGGCCAGCGAACAGCGCATTCACCGCCTGGCCTACTACGACGCCCTGACCCAGCTGCCCAACCGCACCCTGTTCCAGGACCGCCTGCACAATGCCCTGCAGCACGGCGAGCGGCACCAGGAGTGGGTGGTGCTGATGTTCCTCGACCTCGACCGTTTCAAGCCGATCAACGACTCCCTCGGCCACGCCGCCGGCGACCGCATGCTCAAGGAAGTGGCCGTGCGCCTGGCCGCCTGCGTCGACGGCGACGACACCGTGGCGCGCATGGGCGGCGACGAGTTCACCCTGCTGCTGCAGTCCGATGCCAGCCGCGATGGCGCATTGAAGCGGGCCATTCATGTCGGCGAACAGATCCTCGCCAGCCTGGCCCAGCCGTTTATTCTCGAAGGTCGCGAGTTCTTCGTCAGCGCCAGTATCGGCATCGCCCTCAGCCCCCAGGATGGCAGCGAACTGAGCCAGCTGATGAAGAACGCCGACACCGCCATGTACCACGCCAAGGAGCGCGGCAAGAACAACTTCCAGTTCTACCAGGCCGATATGAACGCCAGCGCTCTGGAGCGTCTGGAGCTGGAAAGCGACCTGCGCCACGCCCTGGAGCAGGGCGAATTCAGGCTCTATTACCAGCCGCAGTTCTCCGGTGACGGCAAGCGCCTGACCGGGGCCGAGGCGCTGCTGCGCTGGCAGCACCCGAGACGCGGCCTGGTACCGCCGAACGACTTTATCCCGGTGCTCGAAGAGCTGGGCCTGGTGGTCCAGGTCGGCGAGTGGGTGTTGCGCGAAGCCTGCCGCCAGCTCAGCCAGTGGCATCAGGCCAAGGTGCGGGTGCCGAAGATCTCGGTCAACCTGTCGGCCCGGCAGTTTGCCGAAGGCGATCTGGGCTCGCGCATCGCCAGCATCCTCAAGGACAGCGGTATCCCGTCGGCCTGCCTGGAACTGGAGCTGACCGAAAGCATCCTGATGGACGACGTGACCAATGCCATGCAGACCATGACCAGCCTCAAGCGCCTGGGGGTGTGCCTGGCCATTGACGATTTCGGCACCGGCTACTCGTCGCTTAACTACCTCAAGCAGTTCCCCATCGACGTGCTGAAGATCGACCGCAGCTTCGTCGACGGCCTGCCCCACGGAGAACAGGACGGTCAGATCGCCCGCGCCATTATCGCCATGGCCCACAGCCTCAACCTCACGGTGATCGCCGAGGGCGTGGAAACCCTGGCCCAGCTGGACTTCCTGCGTGGCCATGACTGCGACGAGGTACAGGGCTTCCTGCTCGGCCGGCCGATGCCGGCCAAGCAATTCACCGCACTGTTTAGCGGCACCGCGCTGTTTATGCTCAGCTAGCGGCAGCCCGCCCGATTCTCGTCGCGCCGGCATCCCCTGCTGCACGGCCTGCGGCGAGGGACACCCTGGGCACGCGCGGGTTGCTCAAGCTGCTGGATCGGGCTGTCGCCCCGTAGCCCGGATGCGATCCGGGATGCCCTTGCGAGCGAAGCTCCCGGATTGCGCAGGCGCTTATCTGGGCTACAAAACTGCAAACATGCAGCTTGGGACTGCCTTGTCCATGAGCCCCACTTATCCGCCACATGACTGCGCTGCATACCCTTGCTCGACCGAGATGGGGTAGAATTCGCCCCCTCTTTCTACCGCCCAGCTGCTTTTTCTCAGGGGAATGCCATGTTCAGCCGTGATTTGACTCTTGCCCGTTATGACGCCGAATTGTTTGCCGCGATGGAGCAGGAAGCCCAGCGCCAGGAACATCACATCGAACTGATCGCCTCGGAGAACTACACCAGCCCGGCGGTAATGGAAGCCCAGGGTTCGGTACTGACCAACAAGTATGCCGAAGGCTATCCGGGCAAGCGTTACTACGGCGGTTGCGAATACGTCGATATCGTCGAGCAGCTGGCCATCGACCGCGCCAAGGAGCTGTTCGGTGCAGACTACGCCAACGTCCAGCCGCACTCCGGTAGCCAGGCCAACTCGGCCGTGTATATGGCCCTGCTGGAAGCTGGCGACACCGTACTGGGCATGAGCCTGGCCCACGGCGGCCACCTGACCCACGGTGCCAGCGTCAGCTTCTCCGGCAAACTGTACAACGCCGTGCAGTACGGTATCACCGATGCCGGCCTGATCGACTACGACGAAGTCGAGCGTCTGGCCGTCGAGCACAAGCCGAAGATGATCATCGCCGGCTTCAGCGCCTACTCCCAGGTACTGGACTTCCCACGCTTCCGCGCCATCGCCGACAAGGTCGGTGCCTACCTGTTCGTCGACATGGCTCACGTCGCCGGTCTGGTTGCTGCGGGTGTGTACCCGAACCCGGTGCCGTTCGCCGACGTGGTTACCACCACCACCCACAAAACTCTGCGCGGCCCGCGCGGCGGCCTGATCCTGGCACGCGCCAACGAAGCCCTGGAGAAGAAATTCAACTCCGCGGTATTCCCGGGTGGCCAGGGTGGCCCGCTGGAGCACGTGATCGCGGCCAAGGCGGTGTGCTTCAAGGAAGCCCTGCAGCCTGAGTTCAAGGCGTACCAGCAGCAAGTGATCAAGAACGCCCAGGCCATGGCCAGCGTGTTTATCGACAACGGCTACGACGTGGTCTCCGGCGGCACCGAGAACCACCTGTTCCTGCTCAGCCTGATCAAGCAGGAGATCACCGGTAAGGACGCCGACGCCGCCCTGGGTCGCGCCTTTATCACCGTGAACAAGAACAGCGTGCCGAACGACCCACGCTCGCCGTTCGTTACCTCGGGCCTGCGCATCGGCACCCCGGCGGTGACCACTCGCGGCTTCAAGGAAGACGAGTGCCGCGCACTGGCTGGCTGGATCTGCGAAATCCTCGCCAACCTGGGCGATGAAGCCGTTGAAGCGCGCGTGCGCGAGCAGGTCAAAGCGGTCTGCGCCCAGTTCCCGGTTTACGGCAACTAAGCCGCAGAGACCGCCTACGATCTGCTGCGCGTCGGCCCTGCTGCGTTGAAAACAGGTTCGGAATGCTCATGTACAACTCGTACACTCCGCTTCCTCACCTGTTTTCGCCTTGCAGGACTCTAGCTCGCAAGATCGTAAACAGTCTCTGGCCCGCAGCCGAAAAGCCCGCCCACCCCGGCGGGCTTTTTTGTGCCGCGCGCCAGGCAAACAAACCGTACCCTCGACACCCACCTTGGCTATAGTGGACTAAACCCGCAGGAGTTTTTTGCATGAGCAATACAGCCAACGAGCGGCGGCGCTTTCATCGCATCGCTTTCGATGCCCCCACCGAGATCCGTCAGGGTCAAAGGAGCTGGGCCGTCGAGCTGCATGACGTGTCACTGAAAGGCTTGCTGATCAAGCGCCCCGGCGGCTGGACTGGCGACCCGCACCAGCCCTTCGAAGCCAGCATCCGGCTGGCCGACGATACCTGCGTGCAGATGGAAGTGGTGCTGACCCGCACTCAGGACAATCTGCTCGGCTTCGTTTGCCGGCATATCGACCTCGACTCGATCAGCCACCTGCGCCGCCTGGTGGAACTCAACCTCGGCGACGAAAGCCTGCTGGAACGGGAACTCGCCGCCCTCGGCGAAGCGGACTGAGGCTGGACAAACAGGTAGCCCGGATAAGCCTTGGCGCAATCCGGGACTGCGGCGTTCGGAATTAGACCGCCACAGGATTGCGCTGGCGCTTATTCGAGCTACGAAAGCTCTTCGCTACTCAAATAATGCATCCAGCGCCTGCTCCAGACGCGTCACCGCAACCACCTGCAACCCTGGCGGCGGATCTTTCGGCGCATTGCCCTTGGGCACGATGGCGCGTTTGAAGCCGTGCTTGGCCGCCTCTTTCAAACGCTCCTGACCGCTCGGTACCGGACGGATTTCGCCCGACAGCCCAACCTCACCAAACACCAGCAGATCATGGGGTAGCGGCTTGTTGCGCAGGCTGGAAATCACTGCCGCCATCAGCGCCAGATCCGATGCGGTTTCCAGCACCTTGACCCCGCCGACCACGTTGAGAAACACATCCTGATCGTAGGTCGGGATACCGCCATGCCGGTGCAGCACCGCCAGGAGCATGGCCAGGCGGTTCTGATCCAGGCCCAGGGTAACGCGGCGCGGATTGGCCATATGGCTGGTGTCGACCAGCGCCTGCACTTCCACCAGCATCGGTCGGGTGCCCTCCCAGGTGGCCATCACCACACTGCCGGGGACTTCCTCCTGGGCGCGGGTGAGGAAGATCGCCGACGGGTTGGTGACCTCTTTCAGGCCCTTGTCGGTCATGCCGAACACGCCCAGTTCGTTGATCGCGCCAAAGCGGTTCTTTACCGCCCGCAGCAGACGCAGACGGCCATCGGACTCGCCCTCGAAATACAGCACGGTGTCGACCATATGTTCGAGCACCCGCGGCCCGGCCAGCGCACCCTCCTTGGTCACATGGCCGACCAGGAAGATCGCCGTGCCGCTCTGCTTGGCGAAGCGCACCAGCAACGCCGCGCTCTCGCGCACCTGGGATACGCCGCCGGGGGCCGAGGACAACTGTTCGGTGAAGATGGTCTGGATCGAGTCGATCACCATCACCTTGGGTTTCTCCAGACGCGCGGTGGCGATGATGCTTTCGATGCAGGTTTCGGTCATGACCTTGAGCTTGTCTTCCGGCAGGCCCAGGCGGCGCGCACGCATGGCCACCTGCTGCTGGGATTCCTCGCCGGTGACATAGAGCGCGGGAAAGCGCGTGGCGATATTGCACAGTGTCTGCAGCAGGATGGTCGATTTGCCGATGCCGGGATCACCGCCGATCAGCACCACCGAGCCGTCCACCAGACCACCGCCGAGCACCCGGTCGAGTTCGCCGGAGGCGGTGGAAAAGCGCGGTACTTCTTCGACGCTGACCTCGGCCAGGGTCTTGATCTGCGCCTGCTCGCCGGCCCACCCCGCGCGCCCGCTGGGGGTGGCAGCATTGGCTTCGAGCAGGGTTTCCACCAGGGTGTTCCAGGCCCCGCACTCGCCGCACTGGCCGGCCCATTTGGGAAAGGTCGAGCCGCACTCGGTGCAGCCGTACATACGTTTGGCCTTGGCCATGCCGGACTCCTCGGAAAGCTGAGCCCGGATGATACGAAATAGCTGGATATATTTACAGCTAAAGGCCGTTGTTAATCCACCTGAGGCTCACACTGCCCTACCCTTTGCAGCGGCCACAGCAGGGCTTGGCAACACTATTGAGACGACGCGCCACTTCATCCTTGAGATCGACGCGAGCCACCTTGAGGGACGCCAGGGCGTCGTCGGCCAGTACTTCTACCCCGTCCTCGACGCGACAGATGCGCTTGTCCAGGGCTTCATACTCGTCGGCCAGGCGGGCGAAATGGGCATCGTTAACCCGCAGCTCATGCAAAGCCGCGTGCAGTTCAGGGAAGTCTTTGTTCAAGGGGTGGTGTTCAACGTGCATGGTGGTGCTCCTTGGGGATCTAGATTGGCAACCAGCCTATCCCCTGCGCGACCGCCACCCCTTGACCGGGATCAACAGCAGCCGCTCAAGCGCCACCACGCAACAACTGACCGAGTTCGTCCTTGAGGCTGACCCGCTGCATCTTCAGGCCCAGCAACAGCATCTCATCCATGGCGATACGCCCGCTTTCCACCTCATAGATGCGTTTGTCGAGTTCTTCATACTCCTCGGCCATACGTGCGAAGTGGCCGTCAGCCGCCAACAGGGCCCCCAGCTGCGGCTTGAGTTCGGGAAATTCACGGCTGAGCGGATGATGTTCCAGTGGCATAGCGGCATCCTCATGGCGGGTCTGTGTTCAGACTAGACCAGCGCGGCCGCCTCTGCCGAAGCAGGCCGCAGCGCGTACTCGCCAGCGATACCTGCTATCGTTTGCCGGGTATAGGCAGTAATCCCGATGAGAGCGCTCCATGGATAAGAACCCCGGCTGCACGGCATGCCGCGACGGCAAAGGCCTGGATTTCCCGATCAGCATGGCTTTTCAGCCAATCGTCAACCTCGCCACCCGCGAAATCTTCGCCCACGAAGCCTTGGTGCGCGGCAGCGCCGGCGAGTCCGCCGGCAGCGTGCTGGGTCGCCTGACCGCGGAAAACCTCTACCCCTTCGACCAGAGCTGCCGGATCAAGGCCCTGGAATGGGCTGCCAGGCTGCAGGTGCCGGCGATGGTCTCCATCAACTTTATGCCCAATGCCGTGTACAAAGCGGAAACCTGCATCCGCGCCACCCTGGAGGCGGCCAAGCGTTACAACTTCCCCCTCGAGCGGATCATCTTCGAAGTCACCGAGCAGGAACAGGTGCTGGATATCGACCACCTCACCACTATCCTGCGCGCGTACCGCAAACAGGGTTTTATGACCGCCATCGACGACTTCGGCGCAGGCTATGCAGGCCTTAACCTGCTGGCCGATTTCCAGCCCGACCTGATCAAGCTGGACATGCAGCTGACCCGCAATATCGACCAGGACAGCGTGCGCCAGATTCTGGTCGAAGCCACCCTGCAGATGTGCCGCAAACTGCAGATCAGGGTAATCGCCGAAGGCATCGAAACCCTGGGCGAACTGCACGCCCTGCGTGACATGGGCGTCGAGCTGTTTCAGGGCTATCTGCTGGCCAAGCCCGGCTTCGAGTCGCTGCCCGAAGTGCACTTTCCTACCTGACAACTGGCTGGCAAGCGCCGCGAGCTGGATTACACTTCAGCGCAAACCACCTATCAGGGAAAGAAACATGAGCATTATCAGCGAATTCAAGGCCTTCGCCGTCAAGGGCAATGTGGTCGACATGGCCGTGGGCATCATCATCGGTGCCGCCTTCGGCAAGATCGTCTCGTCCTTCGTCGGCGATGTGGTGATGCCGCCCCTGGGCGTGCTGATCGGTGGGGTGGACTTCTCCGATCTGGCCATAGTGCTCAAGGCCGCTGAAGGCGATGTCGCCGCCGTGACCCTGTCCTATGGCAAGTTTATCCAGAGCATCATCGACTTCCTGATCGTCGCCTTCGCCATCTTTATGGGGGTCAAGGTGATCAACCGCCTCAAGCGTGAAGAGGAAGCGGCTCCTAGCGCGCCACCTGCCCCGAGCAAGGAGCAGGAGCTGCTGAGCGAGATCCGCGACCTGCTCAAGAGCCAGCAGGAAAACCGCTGACGCCCACGCGGCAGCGCAGTGTCGCGGCCGCCCTGCAACGCCCCCAGGAACTGCACCCGCCAGGCCGTGTGCAGTTTTTTTTCGCCTAGACTATTAGTGACCTGCTTGGTAACCCAGCCCCGCGGCTGGTCGCCCAGAGCCCGCAGAGGCACAGCCAAGACGCCAGCGAAGCGTCCGCCCTACCTTAACAAGGCCTGAAGATGAGCGATGTAGTAGAAGACGATCTGTTCGCTTTCGACGACGAGACCCACCCCAGTGATCGCAATCCAGCGCAACCATGCTGGCGCATCCTGATTGTTGACGACGACCTCGACGTGCATCAGTCGACCTGCTTCGCCCTGGCCAATACCGAGATCCTCGGTCGCCCCCTCGAATTCCTGCATGCCTATTCGGCTGCTCAGGCGGTCAGCGTACTGACCGAGCAACCGCAGGTCGCAGTGATTCTGCTGGATGTGGTGATGGAGTCGGAGCATGCCGGCCTGGATCTGGTCCGCCTGATCCGCGAAGACCTGCATAACAGCGAGATCCGCATCATCCTGCGCACCGGCCAGCCAGGCTATGCGCCGGAAATGGAGGCGATCCGCGACTACGACATCAACGACTACAAGACCAAGTCCGAGCTGACCCGCAACCGTCTATACACCGCACTGACCACGGCCATCCGCTGTTACGATCAGATCCATGCCATCAACGCCAGCCGCCACGGCCTGGGCATGGTGATCCGCGCCAGCAGCCAGTTACTGGCACGCCAGGGCGTCAGCGAGTTCGCCGCAGGGATCATCACCCAGATCTGCGGCCTGCTCGGCCTGCCGCCCGAAGGCGTGGTGTGCGCCTACGACCACCACGCCTCGCCGGCCCATGCCCTGATCATCGCCGCCGCCGGCAGCCTGATGGGCTGCATCGACAAGCAGCTGGAGGAGCTGCCCGACCAGCATATCGCCAGGGCGCTCAATCAGGCCCTGGCCCAGCGGCGCAACCACTACGGCAGCCACTCGACCACCCTGTTCTTCGCTGGCCAGAGCCATAACCATATGGCCGCCTACCTGGAGACCGGACGCCCGCTGAGCGAGCTGGACCGGCAACTGCTTGAGGTGTTCTGCAGCAATATCGTCATCACCCTGGACAATGTGCTGCTGCTCAGCCTGCTCAAGGACCATGCCTACAACGACCAGCTGCTGCACCTGCCCAACCGCCTGGCCCTGGTCCAGGCCCTCGACCAGGCGCTGGCCGGCCCGACACCGGGCGAGACCACCCTCGCGCTGATCGATATCGACGGTTTTTCCGAACTCAACGACACCCTCGGCCAGCAGCACGGCGATGCCCTGCTGCTGGCGGTCGCCGCGCGCCTGCAACAGGCACTACCGCCCTCCGCTCTACTGGCGCGGGCCGCCGGGGATGTGTTCGCCATCCTGGCGGACAACCAGGTGGTCTGCGCCGACAGCCTGCGCGGGCTGTTCCAGCAACCGCTGTATTTTGCCGGGCTGAGCCGACGCATCACCGCCACCATCGGCCTGACCTGCCTGGACCAGATCGACGGCAACGGCAGCGAGGCCCTGAAGGCGGCCAATATTGCCCTCAAGCACGGCAAGCGCCAGCAACGCGGCAGTATCAGCCACTTTACCCGCGCCATGGAGCAGGACACCCGCGCCCGCGTGCAGTTGCTCCAGGAGCTGCGCAGCGCCTTCGAGCGCGAGCGGCTGTTCGTGGTCTACCAGCCGCAGATAGCCCTGGGCAGCCGCCAGCTTATCGGCGTCGAAGCCCTGCTGCGCTGGCGCACCGATGACGGCCAGTTCGTCGCCCCGGCGCAGTTTATCCCCCTGGCGGAAAGCTCCGGGCTGATTGTCAGCCTCGGCGAGTGGGTGCTGCGCAGCGCCTGCCGGGATCTGCAGCGGATCATCGAGCACAGCGGCCAGCCGCTGCGCATGGCGGTCAACGTCTCGGTGGCGCAGTTCCGCCAGACCGACTTCCTCGCCACCCTAGAGCATGCGCTCGAGGAAAGCGGCATAGACCCAGGCCTGCTGGAGCTGGAAATCACCGAGTCGGTGGCCATGCTCGACGCCAGCTTTATGATCGACCTGCTCAACCGCATCAAGGGGCTGGGCGTAAGCCTCGCGGTGGACGATTTCGGCACCGGTTTCTCCTCGCTCAGCTACCTCGAACGCCTGAATGTCGACCGTTTGAAGATCGACCTCAGCTTTGTCCGGCAGATGGAACAGAGCGATGGCAGCAAACGCATCGTGGAAACCATTATCCAGCTGGGCCGCAGCCTGCAGCTGGAGCTGATCGCCGAAGGCATCGAGCAGGAAAGCCAGGCCGCCTCGCTGACCCAGATGGGCTGCCACGAAGGCCAGGGCTACCTGTTTGCCAAGCCGCTCGAACTGGCAGCGCTGCTGAGCTTTATCTCGGCACCGCAGCCGTGACGGGGCGGCAGGCACTCGCCGCCCAGCGCCTCGCCAACCCGCTGCGCCTGCGCGAACATGCCGGCCGCCGCGGCCCGCCCCACTTCGCGGCCTTGGCCCCGAGACTTGCCCTACCCGAGGGTTATCCGCAATGGCCCGTATGACGATGCCCGCCAGGACAAGCCTGCACGGGCTGCTGGTAGTCTGCACCGCCCTGCTGCTGGCCGCCTGCGAGGAGCAGGCCAGTGCCCCGCCGCCCATTCGTCTGGGGGTGATAGTCGATGTCTCCGGGCCCAGCGCCAGCCTCGGCCTGGCCGGGCGCAACGGCATGCAGCTGGCCGTCGAGGAAGCCAATGCCGCCGGCGGCATTCAGGGCCGGCCCGTCGAGCTGCTGTACCGCGACGACGGCTTCGACCCGCAACGGGCCCGACAGGCGGCAGCCGAACTGATCGCGATCCCCGTCGAGGCAGCGCTCGGCCCCATGACCAGCCTGATCGCCGAGCAACTGGCTCCGCAATTTACCGAGGCCGGCATCCTGCTCATGGGCGGCACGCCACTCAGCCCGCTACTGGCCGGGCGCGACGACCAGTTTTTCCGCACCCTCAGCCACACCAACCCGGACGCCCGCGATATCGCCAACCACCTGGGCCAGTACCGCGGCCTGCAGCGGGTCAATGTGATCATCGAGCTGAGCAACAGCAGCTACACCCGCCCCTGGCTCGCCGACTTCAGCCGCTACCTGCAGGCCACCGGAGCCGAGGTCGGCCTGACCGTGGAATTCAGCCGCGATCAGCAGACCGACTTCGCCGCCCTGGCGCGCCGCGCCCTGGCCGACAGCCCCGCCGCCGTGGTGCTGATCAGCAGCGCCCTGGACACCGCCCTGCTGGCCACTCAGCTGCGCCAGCAAGACCCGCAGTTGATTCTCGCGACCCCAGCCTGGGCTGCGGCCGACGCCCTGATCGAAATGGGCGGCCGCGCGGTCGAGGGCATGATCACCGCCCTGGCCTTCGACCTGAACGACACTTCCGCCCCCTTTTTAGCCTTCAAGCAGCGCTACCAGGCGCGTTTTGCCCAGCCCATAGATACCGCCGCGCTGACCAGTTACAACGCCACCTGGGTCCTGCTCACGGCCCTGCAACAGCGCCTGCCCGGCGAACACCCGAAGCAGGCGCTGCTGCGCATTCGGCGGTTCCAGGGCGTACAGCGCCTGATCTTCTTCGATGAGTTCGGCGACAGCGACAGCCTTCTCTACCCCATGGTGGTGCGCGATGGCCGCTTCAGCAGTCCTGAATAAACTGGGCGCGGCCCACCCCCTGCTGCTGACCCTGGTTAGCCGCTTTGTTCTGGTGGCCTGCATCCCGGTGCTGGCGGTCGGCCTGCTGTTTCGCCTGTATTACGAACCGCTGATGATCGAAGAGGTGGAAAACCGCCAGGGCTTTGCCGCCGAAGCCATCACCCACCAGCTGGAACGCCATTTCAGTATCGCCAACCGCGAGCTCGGGGCCCTGGCCGAACTGTTCCACGGCAACCAGACCCTGGATAACCGGCAGATCCAGACCCTGCTGGATGCCTATGCCGACAGTTCGGATTTCTACGAGGCCATCTACCTGACTGACGCAACCGGGCAGATCAATGCCATCGGCCTGCCCGCCGACCGCCGCACGCTGCGGCAGAACCTGTTCGGCCTGGATATCTCCGCCCGCGACTTCGTCCGCCAAGCGCATCTGAGCCGTCAGGGCGTCTGGTCCAACAGCTTTCTTTCCACCGTCAGCTCGCGCCTGGCGGTGGCCCTGGCGCAGCCCCTGGGCGCGCGCATCCTGGTCGGCGAAGTGGCCATCAGCCCGCTCCCCGAGCTGGTCCGACAGCTCAGCCAGGACAGCAACCTGCAAATCCGCATGCTCGATCGCCAGCACCAGCTGATTGCCGATTCGCATAGCGCCGAGGCCGGGCAACAGCTCAACCTTGGCCACCTCCAGGTGTTGCACGACCCGTCGGTGCGCAGCTTCAGCCTCGATGGCCAGCAGCTGCTCGGCCTGGCGCGCAAGGTCAAGGGCCCGGGCTGGCAGGTACTGGTGACCCAGCCGCAGCAACAGGCCTATGCCCTGATCGAGGCCACCTGGCGGCGCATCCTCAGCGCCCTCGGCCTGGCCCTGGCCATCGCCCTGCTGATCGCCGGCAGGACCAGCTGGACCCTGGCGCGGCGCATCTCGCAGTTCACCCGGCATATCGGGGAAATCGCCAACGGTCACTATGACCTGCCCATGGAGTCCAGCCGCATTCGCGAGCTCAATACCCTGGGTGCCAGCCTGCAGCGCATGGTCGGGGCCATCCTCGAACGCGAGCAGGCGCTGCTGGACACCGCCCAGAGCCTGCGCGAAAGCGAGGAACGCCTGCTCGCCACCCTGGAATACACGCCCAACGTCGCCGTGCAGTGGTTCGATGGCAACGGCCGCATCCTGCTATGGAACCATGCCAGCGAGCGGATCTACGAGATCCCCCGGGAAGTCGCCCTGGGCAAAACCCTCGACCAGCTGTTCCACACCCCGGCGCAGCAGGCGATGTTTCTCGCCAGCCTCGCCCAGGCGGCCAAGGGCACGCCGGTGGGCCCCTACCTGAGCGAGCTGCAGCTCAGCCCGCAGCGCAGCCTGTGTGTGCTGACCACCATCTTCAGCATCCCCGCGGCCGATGGCAGCCTGCAGTTCGTCAGCATGAACATCGACGTCACCGACCAGAAGCGCGCCGAACAAGCCTACCGGGAGCTCAATGCCACCCTGGAGCAGCGCGTGACCGAGCGCACCGAGGCCCTGAGCCAGAGCAACAAGGAACTGAGCGCCGCCATGGCGACCCTGCAGCGGGCGCAGATCGACCTGGTTCAGAGCGAGAAGCTCGCCGCCCTTGGCTCCCTGGTCGCCGGCATCGCCCATGAGCTGAACACCCCGGTGGGCAACAGCCTGATGGCCGCCAGCACCCTGGAAGATCACAGCCGGGAGATCGCCGCGGCGGTCAGCGCCGGGGCGCTCAAGCGCTCGGTGCTCGACCAGTTTCTGCAGGACAACAAGACCGCCACCGACATCCTGGTGCGTAACCTGCGCCGTGCCAGCGAGCTGATCACCAGCTTCAAGCAGGTCGCGGTCGACCAGGCCAGCGCTCAGCGCCGCACCTTCCAGCTCAGCGAGGTGGTCAAGGAAATCCTTATCACCCTGGGCCCGACGCTGAAGAAGACGCCCTTCGTCATCGACAGCAATATCGACGACGAGATCGAACTGGACAGCTACCCCGGTGCCCTCGGCCAGGTGCTGGTCAACCTGATCAACAATGCCCTGACCCATGGCCTGCAGGGGCTGGAGCACGGCAAGATCGGCCTGTATGCCTTCCCCTACGAGCCGGGCTGGATCGAGTTGGCCGTGTCCGACAACGGTCACGGCATCGCCCCGGAACATCTGTCGCGGATTTTCGACCCTTTCTTCACCACCCGCCTGGGTCAGGGCGGCAGCGGCCTGGGCCTGAATATCGTGCACAACCTGGTCACCGGGGTACTCGGCGGCAAGCTGGAAGTGGCCAGCCAGCCTGGCTGGGGCGTGCGCTTCGCGATCCGTCTGCCGCTCTGCGCGCCCCGCGCCGACAGCGCCGAGCCGCCCCCCTCCAGCTCGACAGAGCCCACGCAGTAAACGGCTGGTCTACCAGTAGTTCTCCACCGCCACCTGGCCCGGCCGACGGCTCAGGCTGAGCTGCAAATCGCGCTGTTTCAGCAGGGCGCGGGTGTCATTGATCATCTGCGGGTTGCCGCAAAGCATCAGGCGCGAGTGCTCGGGACTCAGCTTCAGGCCGGCGGCGCGCTCCAGTTCGCCGCTGGTCAGCAGGCTGGTGATGCGCCCGTGCAGGCAGCCGGGTGCCTGCTCGCGGGTGACCAGCGGCAGGTAGACCAGCTTGTCGGCGTATTCGGCCAGGTGCGGCAGACTTTTCAGGCCGTGAATCAGCGGCTGATAGGCCAGCTCGCTGGCGGTGCGCGCGCTGTAGACCAGGACGATGCGTTCGAAGCGCTGCCACACCTCGAAGTCCTGCAGGATCGAAAGAAAGGGGGCCAGACCGGTGCCGCTGGCCAGCAGCCAGAGGTCGCGGCCATCGACGAAACGGTCGAGGGTGAGAAAGCCAAAGGCCTGTTTGTCGACCAGCAGGCTGTCGCCGGCCTTGAGGCGGCTCAGCTCACTGGTGAACTCGCCGCCCGGCACGACGATGGAGAAGAACTCGAGAAACTCGTCATGGGGAGCCGAAACCATCGAATAGGCGCGCCAGACCACACTGCCATCGGCCTTTTGCACGCCCAGGCGGGCGAACTGCCCGGCACGGAAACGAAACCCCGGATCGCGAGAACAACGCAGGCTGAACAGGCTGGGTGACCAGACCTGCACATCGCTGAGAATCTGCCGGGTGAACTTGTCTTCGCTGACGGTCATACTTCACTCCCTCTGCTGCGCCGACTATCTGCCAGGCCGTTGACCAACGTAGCGAACGCAGTGGTTTTTCAACGGCCTGTCACAGTGTCCCGCAAAGCGCCGTCCACAAACACCAGTAGTCCATATGCCTATATTCGTTACGCCCTTTGCCCAGCTCGACCTGATCCGCCAGCCCGAGCAGCAGGCCGAGCCCCTGCAAGCCTTCGATGCCGCCGACGAGTACCTGTTCAACCATCTGCATGAGCAGGGCTTACCCGCAGACGCCCGAGTGCTGGTGCTCAACGACAACTTCGGAGCCCTGGCCGCCAGCCTGGCCGGGCACGCCCAGGTCACCAGCAGCGGCGACTCGCACCTGGGCCATCTGGGCCTGCAAGCCAACCTGGCGCGCAATCACTTGCCGGCAGAGGCGGTGCGCTTCGTGCCGGCCAGCGCAACGGCCCAAGGGCCGTTCGACCGGGTGCTGATCCGCGTGCCCAAGACCCTGGCCCTGCTGGAGGAACAGCTGATCCGTCTGCACGGCCAGCTCGCGCCAGGTGCACAAGTGATTGCCGCGGCCATGGTCAAGCACCTGCCACGGGCCGCCGGCGACCTGCTGGAAAAATATATCGGCCCGGTGCAGGCCTCGCTGGCGGTGAAAAAGGCCCGCCTGTTGCTGGCCACGCCTGAAGCCAAACCCGCCGTGGTTTCGCCCTACCCCACGCGCTATCGCCTGGACAAACCGGCCATCGAGCTGCGCAACCATGCCAATGTGTTCTGTCGCGAAGACCTGGATATCGGCACCCGCGCCTTCCTGCCCCATCTGCCTAAACATCTCAGCCGCATGCGCGTGGCGGATCTCGGCTGTGGCAACGGCGTGCTCGGCATCGCCTACGCCCTGGGCAGCCCACAGGCCGAACTGTGCCTGGTGGACGAGTCCTATATGGCGGTGCAATCGGCCGCGGAAAACTGGCGCGCGGCCCTGGGCGAGCGCCCGGTAGAGATTCGCGCCGGCGATGGCCTGGCCGAACAGGCGGCGGACTCACTGGACCTGGTGCTGTGCAACCCGCCCTTCCACCAGCAGCAGGTGGTCGGCGACTTCCTCGCCTGGCGCATGTTCCAGCAGGCCCGCGCGGCGCTGGTCACCGGTGGCGAACTATGGATAGTCGGCAACCGCCACCTCGGCTACCACGCCAAGCTCAAGCGTCTGTTCCGCGGCGTCGAGCAGGTGGCGGCCACGCCGAAGTTTGTGGTGCTCAAAGCGATCAAATAAACCCGCCCCGCCGCCGATCCGTAGGGTGGGTTAGCGGCACGGAACACCTTATGCACAAGCAACAGCGCTATTCGGCTGCCGCGTAACCCACCCAGCGGCCTCACGGCGACAACCGCTGGTGGGTTACGGCGCAACAAATACAGGCGCAACGCCGGACGATCGCGCCTAACCCACCCTACGCAAACCTCACCTATCGCCAGCCGATCAAGGCGTCCCCATCCCCGCCGCCTGCATAAACAGGCGCAGCAGATAGGACACCGCGCCCAGGGCCAGCACGCTGCCCGTCCAGATCGCCACCAGCCAACCGAGGCGTTGCCACAGCGGCTTTTTCTCTAGTTCCTGTTGCTTGCGCATGGCGGGCATCTCAGTGGTAGCCATCTTCTTCAGTGACCTTGCCGCGAAACACGTAATAGCTCCAGGCGGTGTACATCAGGATAAAGGGGATGATGAACAGCGCCCCGACCAGAATAAAGCCCTGGCTCTGCGGCGGTGCGGCGGCCTCCCAGATGCTGATCGATGGCGGAATGATATTCGGCCACAGGCTGATGCCCAGGCCGCTGTAGCCGAGGAAGATCAGTGTCAGGGTCAGCAGGAACGGCGCATAGTTGGCATTGCGCGCCACCGCCCGCAGCAACGCCCGGGTGCACAGCAGTACCAGCAACGGCACCGGCATAAACCAGAAGATATTTGGCAGGCTGAACCAGCGCTCGGCGATTTCCGCATGGGCCAGCGGCGTCCACAGGCTGACGATGCCGGTCACGCCGAGCAGCACGAACACCAGCGGTCGCGCCATATCGTGCATCTGCTGCTGCAGACGGCCTGCGGTCTTCATGATCAGCCAGGTGCAGCCGAGCAAGGCGTAGGCGGCGATCAGCGCCAGGCCGCAGAACAGCGAGAACGGCGTCAGCCAGTCCAGCGAACCGCCGACATAGACCCGGTCGACCACCTCGAAGCCGTCGATATAGGCCCCCAGCGCCACGCCCTGGAAGAAGGTCGCGGTCAGCGAGCCGCCGATAAACGCCTTGTCCCAGATATGCCGTTTGGCAGCCTTGGCCTTGAAGCGAAACTCGAACGCCACACCGCGAAAGATCAGCCCCAGCAGCATAAAGATCAGCGGCAGGTACAGCGCGCTGAGCACCACCGCATAGGCCAGCGGAAAGGCCCCGAACAGCGCCGCGCCGCCGAGTACCAGCCAGGTTTCGTTGCCGTCCCAGACCGGGGCGACAGTGTTCATCATCACATCGCGTTCGCCTTCGCTTTTGACGAAGGGGAAGAGGATGCCGATGCCCAGGTCAAAGCCGTCCATGACCACATACATCATCACCCCGAAGGCGATGATCACGGCCCAGATCAGCGAGAGATCAATACCCATGTTCAATTCCTCCCTGCCGGCAGATCAGTCTCGCCGTCGTCGAGATCTTCCTCGGCCGCTGACAATGGCCGCGATGGTGTGCGTTTCTGGCCTGGGCCACCCTCGGCAACTTCCTTGCCTTCACCGGTGATCGGGCCTTTGCGCACCAGGCGCATCATGTAACCGATACCGACGCCGAACAGGGCGAAATACACCACCACGAACAGGATCAGGGTCAGGCTCATCTGCGCGAAACTGTGCCCGGAGGAGGCATCGGCGGTGCGCATCAGGCCCTGGATGACCCATGGCTGACGGCCGATCTCGGTGGTGTACCAGCCGGCGAGGATGGCGATGATGCCCGAAGGCCCCATCCACACCGCCAGATGCAGAAACGCCCGCGACTGGAACAGCCGGCCGCGCGCGCGCAGCCACAGGCCCCAGAGGCCGGTGAGGATCATCAGCATGCCGATCCCGACCATGACCCTGAAGGTCCAGAACACCACGGTCGAATTGGGCCGGTCTTCCTTGGCGAACTCCTTGAGCGCCGGCACCTGCTTATCCAGGCTGTGGGTCAGGATCAGGCTGCCGAGCGCCGGAATCTCCAGCTTGAAGCGGGTTTCTTCGGCGTCCATGTCCGGCCAGCCGAACAGGATCAGCGGGGTCGGCTCGTCGCCGTGGTTTTCCCAGTGGCCCTCGATGGCGGCGATCTTCGCCGGCTGGTACTTGAGGGTATTCAAACCGTGGAAGTCGCCGATCATGGCCTGGATCGGTGCCACCAGCAGCGCCATCCACATGGCCATCGACAGCATCTTGCGCAGCGCCGGGTTGTCGCGGCCGCGCAACAGGTGCCAGGCTGCCGACGCGCCGACGAAGAAGGCGGTGGCGAGGAATGCCGCCGTGGCCATATGGGCCAGGCGATAAGGGAACGAGGGGTTGAACACCACGGCGAACCAGTCCACCGGGATCACCCTTCCGTCGATGATCTCGAAGCCCTGGGGGGTGTGCATCCAGCTGTTGGATGCGAGAATCCAGAAGGTCGAGATCAGCGTGCCGATGGCCACCATCAGCGTGGAGAAGAAATGCAGGCCAGGGCCGACGCGGTGCCAGCCGAACAGCATGACCCCGAGAAAGCCCGCCTCGAGGAAGAAGGCGGTGAGCACCTCATAGGTCAGCAGCGGCCCGGTGACCGCCCCGGCAAAATCCGAGAAGGCGCTCCAGTTGGTGCCGAACTGGTAGGCCATGACCAGACCCGAGACCACGCCCATGCCGAAGTTGACCGCGAAGATTTTCGCCCAGAAGTGATACAGGTCGCGGTACACCATCTCGCCGGTCTTCAGCCACAGGCCTTCGAGCACGGCCAGGTAGCTGGCCAGGCCGATGGTGATGGCCGGGAAGATGATATGGAAGGAAATGGTGAAGGCGAACTGGACTCGAGCCAGGTCGAGCGCCTCTATGCCGAACATGGGGCATCCTCATCAGGTTATTCGGGGCACAGCCCTGTGCGCGCCGTTGCTAATAGGCGCACTGAAAGAAGCGATTGTTCTTGTCATGGGCAGGACAGCCAGAGGTCGGGGGCTAAGGTGGCCCACATAAAAACCCAACGCGGGCTTTGACCTGGATCAAGCATGGGTAAAAGACTACCCCCTCACCCGGGCCTTGCCGCTGTGGTTATTTGTCGCGCACAGCTGAGATCAACCTGCGGTTAAACGACCTATGTAGGGTGGGTTAGGCGCATGACCGCGGGGCTATCTGCTGCTGCGTGGTCAGTTACGCCGTAACCCACCATTGGCGCGATACGATCCAGTTTCATGGCGAGGTGCTTGGTGGGTTCGCGCCACTCAGAGAACCGACATATCAGGCTTGGCGCGGCAGTCATGCTAGGCTGGCGCACCTTTAATTAGCTCCCTATACATTCCCCATGTCAGTCCACGGCAAGTTGCTTCTGCGCCACCAGCGCCCCTTTATCGCCTTCTGGTGCGCGCGGGTGCTGACCGCCAGCGGCTTCCAGATGCTCGCCGTGGCTATCGGCTGGCAGATGTACGCCCTGACCGGCAACGTGCTCGACCTGGGCCTGGTCGGCCTGGTGGAGTTTCTGCCGCGGGTGCTGTTTATCCTGCTGACCGGGCATGTCGCCGACCGCTTCGACCGGCGCAAGGTCGCGGCCCTGTGTCAGGCGGCCCAGGGCCTGGTCGCGCTGAGTCTGTTGCTGGCCAGCAGCCAGGGCAGCCTGACCCGGGAAATGATCTTTCTGATCGCCTTCGCCCTAGGCACTGCCCGCGCCTTCGAGATGCCCACCACCCAGGCGCTGCTGCCCAATATCGTGCCGCCGGGGCTGTTTCCCGCCGCCGTGGCCGCCTCCGCCTCGGCGATGCAGACCGCCACGATAGTCGCCCCGGCGCTCGGCGGCCTGCTCTACGCAATCGACACCGGCTGGGTCTATGGGCCGGCGCTGGTGCTCTATCTCGTGGCGCTGACCCTGATGCTAAGCCTGCCGGGGCGACAGTTGCCGCTCAAGCAGAAAGTATCCCTGACCTCGCTGCTGGCCGGCTTCCGCTTTATCCGCAGCCGCCCCGAGGTCTTCGGCGCGGTGTCGATGGACATGGTCGCGGTGCTGCTCGGCGGGGCTACGGCGCTGCTGCCGGTGTTTGCCAAGGACATCCTGCTTACCGGCCCCTGGGGCCTCGGCCTGCTGCGCTCGGCCCCGGCGGTGGGCGCACTGCTGATGTCGCTGTGGCTGGCGCGCTTTCCCATCGAACGCCGGGTCGGCCCGGTGATGTTCAGCGCGGTGGCGATCTTCGGGGTGGCGACCATAGGCTTCGGCCTGTCCACCTCGCTATGGTTCAGCCTGGCCACCCTGGTCCTGCTGGGCGCGGCGGACATGGTCAGCATGGTGATCCGCGCGGCCTTCGTGCAACTGCAGACCCCAGACGAGATGCGCGGCCGGGTCGGCGCGGTCAACGGCCTGTTCATCGGCGCGTCCAATCAACTCGGAGACTTCCGCGCCGGGGTCAGCGCCGCCTGGTTCGGCAGCGTTCCGGCGGTGCTGATCGGCGGCGTCGGGGCCATTCTGGTCTGCGGTTTGTGGATTCGCCTGTTTCCGGCGCTGGCGCGGCGCGACCACCTGCACCCGCAAGAGCCGCACCGCGCCGACTGAGTCGCGCTCAGGGTACCAGCATGGCCTCGGCCACCTGCTTGCGGGCGGCCTTGCCGAGCAGCTGCTCGACCAGAGTCAGGGCGAACTCCAGGGCAGTGCCCGGCCCCTGGCTGGTGATGCAGTTGCCGTCGACCACCACAGGCTGATCGACAAACACGCAGCCACTCAGACGGTCGCTGAAGGCCGGGTAGCAGGTCATGCGCCGCTGTTTGAGCACGCCATAATGCTGCAGGGCCACGGCCGGGGCAGCGCAGATGGCGGCGAACAGCTTGCCGGCCTTGGCCTGCTCGCGCACGCGTTCGGCCAGCGGCTCGTGCTCGGCCAGGTGCTGGGCACCGGGCATGCCGCCGGGCAGCACGATCAGGTCAAAAGCCTGAGCCAGCACATCCACCAGCATGGTGTCGGCGGTCAGCCGGGTGCCGCGGGCGCAGGTGATCATGCGCCGGCCTTCGATGCTGGCCACCACCACCTCGATCTCGGCGCGCCGCAGCACATCGATCAAGGTCACGCACTCAAGGTCTTCGACACCGTCGGCAACACTGATAAGGGCCCGTGCGGTCATAGTGCTCTCCTTGGACTCAAAACTGTCTGTTCGGTCATGAATTCACCCCTCTCAGGTGAGCTGATATGATGCGCGCCTTTTCCCGGATCGCCAGCAAAATCCTGCACCTGCGCATGGATGTGCTTTGCTTTCTTTTTGCATAAACACGGCACCGCCGCCGTTACGGAGAGTTCCGCATGCTGGAAAGACTGTTCCAACTCAAGGCCCATAACACCACGGTGCGCACCGAGGTACTCGCCGGCCTGACCACCTTCCTGACCATGGCCTATATCCTCTTCGTCAACCCGGAGATGCTGGCCAAGACCGGCATGGACCATGGTGCGGTGTTCGTCGCCACCTGCCTGGCCGCCGCCATCGGCTCGGCCATCATGGGCCTGGTCGCCAACTACCCGATCGCCCTGGCACCGGGCATGGGCCTCAACGCCTTCTTCACCTACACAGTGGTAATGACCATGGGCCATACCTGGCAGGTGGCACTGGGCGCGGTGTTTCTCTCCGGGGTGATCTTCTTCCTGCTGTCGATCTTCAAGATCCGCGAGTGGATCATCAACAGCATCCCCATGGCCCTGCGTGCAGGCATCGCCGCCGGTATCGGCCTGTTCCTGGCGATCATCGCACTGAAGAACGCCGGGATCGTGGTCGACCACCCGGCCACCCTGGTGACCCTCGGCGACTTGAGCCAGGGCGGCACGCTGCTGGCCTGCCTGGGCTTCTTCGTCATCGCTGCCCTGGCCTACCGCAAGGTCACCGGAGCGGTGATGATCGGCATTCTGCTGGTCACCGCTCTGTCGATCCTGTTCGGCCTGTCGCAACTGACCAGCGTGGTGTCGATGCCGCCGTCGCTGCTGCCGACCCTGCTGCAACTGGACATCATCGGCGCGCTGGATATCGGCCTGATCAGCGTGATCTTCGCCTTCCTCTTCGTCGACTTGTTCGATACCTCAGGCACCCTGGTGGGCGTCGCGCAGAAGGCCGATCTGCTCGACAAGGACGGCAAGATGCCGCGCCTGGGCCGCGCACTGATGGCCGACAGCACGGCCACCATGGCCGGTGCCGCGCTGGGCACCAGCACCACCACCAGCTATATCGAATCCGCCGCCGGCATCAGCGCCGGTGGGCGCACCGGCCTGACCGCCTGCGTGGTCGCCCTGCTGTTCCTCCTCAGCCTGTTCTTCGCGCCCCTGGCCGGTGCCGTGCCGGCCTTCGCCACCGCGCCGGCGCTGCTGTTCGTCGCGGTGCTGATGATGAGCAGCCTGGCCCAGATAGACTGGGACGACCTGACCGTCGCCGCCCCCGTGGTGGTCGCTGCCCTGGCCATGCCGCTGACGTTTTCCATCGCCAACGGCATCGCCTTCGGCTTTATCGCCTGGACCCTGGTCAAGCTGCTGGCCGGGCGCTGGCGCGAGCTCAACCCGGCGCTGGTGGTCTTGTCGCTGCTGTTCGTGGTCAAGCTGGGATGGTTTGCCTGACACAGCCACCTATTTACCGTAGGAGCGGGGGCGACACCTTAGTCCCATGCCCGCGACCATGGTTCGCGGGCATGGGCTAGGTGCCCCCGCCGTTCCTACAAGTGTCGTTTTCATAGAGTTCCGAGTAACCCATGAGCCGTTCCCAGTTCGATCCAGCCAGCTACGCCAGCCAACTCGCCGAAAAGAAGCAGCGCCTGATCGAGCTGCTGGCCCCCTTCGCCGCGCCTGAGCCAGAAGTATTCGAATCGCCCCGCGAGCATTACCGCCTGCGCGCGGAGTTCCGTCTGTGGCGCGAAGGCGAAGACCGTCACTACGCCATGTTCGAGGCCGGCGATAAGCACACGCCGATCTTCTTCGACGACTTCCCCATCGCCAGCGCACAGATCAACGCCCTGATGCCGCGCCTGAAAGCCGCCTGGCAGGCCTCCAAGGCCCTGGGCTTCAAGCTGTTCCAGGTCGAATTCCTCACCACCCTGAGCGGCGACGGGCTGATCACCCTGTGCTACCACCGCCCACTGGACGCCGCCTGGCAGGCCGAGGCGGAGAAGCTCGCTGCGGATCTGCAGGTGAGTATCGTCGGCCGCTCCAAGGGCAAGCGCATCGTGATCGGACGGGATTTCGTCGAGGAAAAACTGCAGGTGGCCGGTCGCAGCTTCAGCTATCGACAGCCGGAGGGGGCCTTCACCCAGCCCAATGGCGAAGTGAACCAGAAGATGCTCGGCTGGGCCTTCGATGTGCTGGGCGAACGCCAGGACGACCTGCTGGAGCTGTATTGCGGCAACGGCAACTTCACCCTGCCGCTGGCCACCCGGGTGCGCAAGGTACTGGCCACCGAGATCAGCAAATCCTCGGTCAACGCCGCCCTGGCCAACCTCGCCGACAACGGCGTGGACAACGTCAGCCTGGTGCGCCTGTCCGCCGAGGAGCTGACCGAAGCGCTCAATGAGGTGCGGCCGTTCCGCCGCCTGGCCGGCATCGACCTGAAAAGCTATGAGTTCGGCAGCGTGTTCGTCGACCCGCCGCGCGCCGGCATGGACCCGGACACCTGCGAACTGACCCGGCGCTTCGAACGCATCCTGTATATCTCCTGCAACCCGGAGACCCTGGCCGCCAATATCGCCCAGCTGAATGACACCCACAAGGTGACGCGCTGCGCGCTGTTCGACCAGTTCCCCTACACCCACCATATGGAGTCGGGGGTGCTGCTGGAGCGGCGCTAACCTACTGCCCAAGCATGGGTAGGGCACCTAAGCACAGCAGAGCTAGGCCTTGTTTAAACCGCGCAAGGCCCAGAAACACAGCCCCACCGACACCACTTCCAGCAGCAGCGCGTAAAGGTTGAAGGTCTGCTGGGCACCGCCATCCAGCCACAGGCCGCCGATACGCGCCAGGGCCAGGGCGCTGTAAACCAGCACCAGCAGGGTCAGGGCGGCGCGGATCAGGTCGTGGCGCACCAGGGACAGGCCGATAAAGGCCGCCAACCCCAGCTGCAGGCCGCCGTAATAGGCACGCACATCGGTCGCCGCCGCCGGAGCCATCAGCAGCATGCCGCTGAGGTTGGCCATCTCATGGGGCAGAATAAAATACGCCAGGCCCAAACCCGCCAGAGCCAGCACTTGAAACAGTAGAACCACGCGCGCAAACAGCATTGCCAGTGTCCTTCACCATTGATGGTCAGCGCAGCATACGCCATCCGCAGCGACAGCCAGCAGTTACGGTGCCCCCGGCAAGCGCGCTATGCTCAACCCGCCCTCAAGAGGATCCTTACCATGCGTCTTTCCGCCCTGCTTCTCTGTTGCTTCGCCGGCCTGACCCAGGCTGCCGAGGTGCTCAGCATCGACGTGCACCGCGACCCCAACTGCGGCTGCTGCAAGGCCTGGATCAGCCACCTGGAAGACAACGGCTTCCAGGTCAACGACCATGTCGAAAGCGACATGAGTGCGCTCAAACAACGCCTGGGCGTGCCACCGCGCCTGGCCTCCTGTCATACCGGGGTGATCGACGGCCAGTTTATCGAGGGCCATGTGCCCGCCGCGGACATCCTCAAACTGCGCCAGCGCCCGGACCTGCTCGGCGCAGCCGTACCGGGCATGCCGACCGGCTCGCCGGGCATGGAATACGGCGATGTGCGCCAGGCCTACGAGGTGATAGGCCTGGACAAGCAGGGACAGGATCAGGTGCTGAGCCAGTACCCGGGCAACTGATGCCGCGAGGCCAGAGCAATACTCGACTAGCGACACACGGACAGGGATAAACAGATGCGCTGGAAACGCGGAAGACGCAGCGACAACGTGGTGGATGCACGGGGCAAGAGCGGCGGTATGCGCGGCGGCAAGGGGCTGACCCTGGGCGGCGTTGCCATCGTGGTGATCGTTGGCCTGCTCAGTGGCCAGGACCCGATGCAGATTCTCGGCCAGCTGGCCGGCCAGGCCATGCAGGGCGGTTCGGTCAGCGCGCCGCAAAGCTCCGCGCCGGCCGCCAATGACGAGCAGTCGGAGTTCGTCCGCGCCGTACTCGGCGACACCGAAGACACCTGGCGGGAAATCTTCCAGGGAGCCAGTCGGCAGTACAAGGACCCGACCCTGGTGCTGTTCCGTGACGGGGTCAATTCCGCCTGCGGCTTCGCCAACTCGGCGGTCGGGCCGTTCTATTGCCCGGGCGATCAGCGGGTGTATATCGACCTGGCGTTCTTCCGCGAGCTGGAACAGCGCTTTGGCGCGGCGGGCGACTTTGCCCAGGCCTATGTGATTGCCCATGAGGTCGGCCACCATGTGCAGACCCTGCTCGGCGTTTCGGCCAAGGTCAATGCCGCCCGCCAGCGCGGCGAGCGGGTGGAAGGTGCCACTGGCCTACTGGTCCGCCAGGAACTGCAGGCCGACTGCCTGGCGGGCGTATGGGCCTTCCATGGCCAGCGCCGGCACGACTGGCTGGAGCCGGGGGATATCGAAGAAGCGCTGAACGCCGCCAACGCCATCGGCGATGACCGCTTGCAGAAGCAGGCGCGCGGCCAGGTGGTGCCGGACTCCTTCACCCACGGCACCTCGGAGCAACGCGTGCGCTGGTTCAAGACCGGTTTCGCCGGCGGTGATGTCGGCCGTTGCGATACGTTCAAAGCCGCGCGGCTATAGCCTTACCGTAGGGTGGATGTCGCGCCCCCATCCAGCACCTCGCATCCGGATGGTGGATGAAAAAGCGCCATCCACCCTACAGAATGAACACGGGCTGCCATGGATAACTGACATAAAAAATGCCGCTTACCTGATCGGGTGAGCGGCATTTTTGTCGGCAACGATCTCAGCCTATTGCGCCCAGGGCGGCGGCGGTTCTGCGCCCTGGGGCTCGTCATCGGCATTGAGCAGCGCCTGGCGACGCTCCTCATCGGCCAGTGCCGCCTTGATTTCACGCATCACCGCATCGATATCGGCCGACTCTTCCGGGTCGTCGAATTCGCCGGTCAGCGGCGTGTCTGGGGTCAGCTTGCCCTCTTCGTAGAGCGCCCACATTTCCTTGGCATATTTGGTGAACTTCAACTCCGGGGCGAACTGGCCAAAATAATCGGCCATATTGCCGACATCGCGCTCCAGCATGCTGAACGCATGGTTGTTGGCCGCCGCATCCACCGCCTGGGGCAGGTCGATGATTACCGGGCCTTCGGGGCCCAGCAGCACGTTGAACTCCGACAGGTCGCCATGCACCAGCCCGGCGCAGAGCATCTTCACCACCTCGTGGATCATAAAGGCGTGGAACTCGCGGGCATCGTCCGGGTGCAGGTCGACATCGTTGAGGCGCGGAGCCACCGCGCCGTCCTCGTCGGTGACCAGTTCCATCAGCAGCACGCCTTCGAGGAAGTCATAGGGCTTGGGCACCCGCACCCCGGCACCGGCCAGGTGAAACAGGGCCGCGACCTCGGCGTTCTGCCAGGCATCTTCCTGGCCCTTGCGGCCGTACTTGGAACCTTTGGCCATGGCCCGGGTGTCGCGGCTATTGCGCACCTTGCGGCCTTCCTGATACTGCGCGGCCTGGCGGAAGCTGCGTTTATTGGCTTCCTTGTAGACCTTGGCGCAACGCAGCTCTTCGCCACAGCGCACCACATAAACCGCGGCCTCTTTACCGCTCATCAGCGGGCGTATCACTTCGTCGACCAGACCCGCTTCGACCAGGGGCTCAATACGTTTTGGCGTCTTCATCAGCTTTAATCAGGGGTCCTGTGTTGCCCAATGCGCATCTGCCGCCCGTTATACGGCAATCTTTGTGCAGCGCCCACCCTCCTGTCGGCAAGACCCGCTTTACGGAGGACCGACCCAGGCACCTGCGGCGCGGCGGGAACCGCTCAACCACGGCACCTGGCAGCACACCAGTGGCGGCCAGGCGCAGCAAACCAATCGTTACAAGCAGATCTTCGATGCAACCAAAAGGTATTAAGTACAGTCCGATAGCTACATATCAACGGCCAGTGGCCCGAAGGCGTACAACACGTGCTGGACTTTATCCTGACCCCGCGAAGGCATCTTGGCCTTGGCCTGCAGTGATTGGGGAAAAAATCATGAAATATGCCCAATCCGGCAGCCGCACCCTGACTCAGAGGCCCGCCCTCTACCCGCACAACAGGCTGCCCGTACGCGACACCCTGGCAGCCCAGCGCCATGCCCACCTGAGCCGCTGCAATGGCATCAGCGCGCCGTGCATCGCGTCCAGCCATGTCGCTACCGCGACGCCGGCGCGCTATATCAGCCGCCTGTGCGCCCAGTTCGCCCACAAACTGCCGGTCAGCTTCGATGAGCAGCAGGGCCGCATCGAATTCACCTTTGGTCTCTCCCATCTGCATGCGGACAGCACAGGCCTGTGCATCACTGCCCTGAGCCATAACCCGCGGGACCTGGAAAAGCTCAAGCAGCTGATCGCCGCCCTCTTCGAGCGTTTCGCCTGGCAGGCCGAGCTAAGCCTCGACTGGCAATAGCCCCCTACCATCTATCAGAACGCCTGCAGATGCTGACGCAGCGCCTCGATGGCATAGCGCACCTTGGCCGGTTGCGCATCGCGGCGCGGCGTGACGATATACAGGCCGATGGGCTCGGGCCGCCACTCCGGCAGCAGATTGAGCAGCTCGCCGCGGGCCAGCAGCTCGCGAATTTCCGGTTCTGGCTGCAGCGACACACCCATGCCGGCCAGGGTGAACTGCCGGGTCGCCAGAATATTATTGCAGGCGATCCGACTCTCCAGACGCAGGCGCTCCTCGCTGGCGGACGGCCCACGCAGCAGCAGATACTGGGCGCGCTCGGTGTTGAGGCCGATCCAGTCAAGGCCGAGCAGCTGCTGCGGTGTCGTGATCCAGCCGCAACGCGCCAGGTAGGCCGGTGCCACGCACAGCAGCATGGGCCAGTCGACCACATAGCGGGCCACCAGGCTGGAATCCTCCTGATGGCCGACACGGATGGCCAGATCAATGCGCTGCTCGACCAGATCGATCTTCTCGTCGTGGAAAAACAGCCGCAGGCTCAACCCCGGATGGGCACCCAGCAGCGGTGCCAGCGCCGCGCTAAGCAACTTGCCGGGCAATCCCACCGGCGCGGCGATGCGCAATTCCCCCACCGGCGCATCGCGCAACTCGGCCAGACGCTGTTCGGCCTGCTGGGCCAGCGCCAGCACCTGGGCGCAGCTCTGGTAGAAGGTCGCGCCCGCCTCGGTCAGGGTCAGCTTGCGCGTGGTGCGGTGCAGCAGGCTGACCTGGGTGCTCTCTTCGAGCTTGCGAATCTGCTGGCTGACCGCCGAGGCCGTCATGCCCAGCACCTCGGCCGCCGCCACCATGGAGCCGCGGTCGACCACCGTGGCGAACACCGCCATGCGCTTTAACTGCTCCATTCGTAAGCCCTGCTTAATAGTTAAAGCCTTTTTAGCCTATTTTTCCGGGCGTTATCCAGCTGCGATTATCTGTCTCACTTAATCCACCTGGAGATACCCATGAAACTCGCTCTGATCGGTGCCAGCGGCTTTGTTGGCGCAGCTGTTCTGCAAGAAGCCCTGGACCGTGGCCATCAGGTCACCGGCATCGTCCGTGATCTGGCAAAACTGCCGCAGCACCCGGCGCTGAGCGCAGTGGCCGGCGATGCCTACAACGCCGACGCACTGGCCGCGCAGCTCTGGGGCCACGACGCGGTGATCCACGCCTTCAACCCGGGCTGGGGCACGGCGGATATCCGCGAACGCTTTATCCAGGGCAGCCAGGCGATCATCGCCGCCAGCAAACAGGCCGGGGTGCAACGCCTGCTGGTGGTCGGCGGCGCGGGCAGCCTGTATGTCGCCCCGGGCTTGCAGCTGATCGACACCCCGGACTTCCCCGCCGAATACAAGGAAGGAGCCGAAGGCGCGCGGCAGACCCTCAACCTGCTCCAGACTGAAACCTCGCTGGACTGGAGCTTTATCTCGCCACCGGCGCTGCTGCAGCCCGGCGCGCGCAGCGGCCAGTTCCGTCTCGGCGGCGACCAGCTGCTGATGAATGGCGATGTCCCGGCAGAGATCTCGGTAGCCGACCTGGCCGTGGCCATCCTCGATGAGCTGGAGCGCCCGCAACACCTGCGCCAGCGCTTTACCGTCGGTTATTAGGCCGCCCCCAACTCAGGAGAAACCCATGCAACTGAACGCCAGCGCCTATGTCGCCACGGATACACCGGCCCGCTATATCAGCCGGCTGTGCAAACACTTCGCCCACAAGATCCCGGTGAGTTTCGATGAGCAGCAGGGCCGTATCGAGTTCGGCAGCGGCCTGGCCCTGCTGCAGGCCGAGGCGGATGGCCTGCGCCTGAGCGTACAAAGCGCCAGCAGCGAAGGCCTGGAAAGCCTGAAGGAGGTGGTGACCCGTCATTTCGAGCGTTTCGCCTGGCAGGCCGAACTGAGCCTCGACTGGCAGTGAGGGCGACGGGTCTTTGAAAGTCTGATTCGGATTGGCGCAGCGCCGGCAAAGGTCGACAATCGACCCATACCCCCACGGGAGCCAAGCGATGCTCGACCCTGATAGCTGCTGGCAAGCCGTCTGCAACCGCGATGGTCAGTTCGACGGCCAGTTCGTCTTCGCCGTGCACTCCACCGGCATCTACTGCCGGCCGAGCTGCCCGGCGCGCAGGCCGCTACGGCGCAATGTCAGCTTCCAGCGCAGCCCGGCCGAGGCCGAGCAGGCCGGCTTTCGCCCCTGCCGGCGCTGCTCACCCCAGGGCCTGAGCCCCGCCGAACAGCTCGACCAACTGGTGAGCGCCGCCTGCCGCCTGCTCGATAACAGCGACAAGCCACTATCCCTGACTCAATTGGCCGCCCGTATCGGCCTGTCCGCCTCGCACCTGGCCCGCGCCTTCAAGGTCCGCACCGGGCTGACGCCCAAGGCCTGGAGCGAGGCGCAACGCCGCGCGCGCCTGGAGCGGCAGTTGCCCGCGGCTGGCAGCGTGCTGGATGCCGCCCTGAGCGTCGGTTACTCCGGCACCCGCACGCTGTATCAGCAAGCGACCGCCCTGAGCCCGGCGCAACGGCGTAAACAGGGTGCGGGTGAGCGACTGCGTTACAGCATCGCGCCCTGCCCGCTCGGCCACCTGCTGCTGGCCAGCAGCGCCAAGGGCATCTGCGCCCTGCTGTTTGGCGACGACCCGGCCGCCCTGCTGGATGAACTGCAGCAGCGCTTTGCCGCCGCCGAATTGCAGGAGGATGATGCGGGCCAGGGCGACAGCCTGCGCCAGGTATTGGCGCAGATCAGCGAACCGCAGCGCGCCGCCCAGCTGCCACTGGATATTCGCGGCACGGCGTTTCAGCAGCAGGTATGGCGCGCCCTGCAACAGATCCCGATCGGGCAGACGCGCAACTACGCCGAGCTGGCCGCGCAACTGGGCAGCCACCCACGCGCCGTGGCCCGCGCCTGCGCCAGCAACCGGCTGGGCCTGCTGGTGCCCTGCCACCGGGTGATCGCCAGCAATGGCGGCCTCAGCGGCTACCGCTGGGGCATGGAACGCAAGGCGGCGCTGCTGAAGAGCGAAGCCGATACCCAGGCGTAATAGCCCGCCGCAGACTGAACTGTCGGTTGGATGCAGGGCTTTGGTGGGTGGGGCTTTAGCCGCGACTTGTAGCGCTGCCAAGATCTGTCGCGGCTAAAGCGGAGTGCCGCCCAACCCCTCCCACGGAGGACGCGCGGCCATCAAATGACGCGCCATAAAAAAGAGCGGCACCACCTACGTGGGCCGCTCTAAATCATGGAGTTGCATACATCACGCTGCCACGCAGAGGCGTAGCAGCATCTGTTTGATTACTTTTCCAGAATCGCAGTCACACCCTGACCGCCAGCGGCGCAGATCGAGATCAGCCCGCGGCCTTCCTGTGCCACCGAGAGCAGCTTGGCCAGGTTGGCGACAATGCGCCCGCCGGTGGCGGCGAAGGGGTGGCCGGCGGCCAGGGAGCTGCCCTTGACGTTCATCTTGCTGCGGTCGATGGAGCCCAGCGGCGCGTCCAGACCCAGGCGAGTCTTGCAGTAGTCGGCGTCTTCCCAGGCCTTGAGGGTGCACAGCACCTGGGCGGCGAAGGCTTCGTGGATTTCGTAGTAGTCGAAGTCCTGCAGGGTCAGTTTATTCCGCGCCAGCATGCGCGGCACCGCATAGGCCGGGGCCATCAGCAGGCCTTCCTTACCGCCGACAAAGTCCACCGCCGCCGCTTCGCCATCCTTCCAGTAAGCCAGGATCGGCAGGCCACGGGCCTTGGCCCAGTCTTCGCTGGCCAGCAGCACCAGGGACGCGCCATCGGTCAGCGGCGTCGAGTTGGCGGCGGTCATGGTGCCGCGCGGGCTGCGCTCGAAGCAGGGTTTGAGGGTGGCGAGTTTCTCCAGGCTGATATCTGCGCGCATATTCTGGTCGCGGGTCAGGCCACGGAAGGGGGTGAGCAGGTCGTCATGCCAGCCTTCGGCATAGGACGCGGCGAGTTTCTGGTGGCTGGCCACGGTCAGCAGGTCCTGCTCGTCACGCGGGATGGCCCAGGCCTGCGCCATCTGCTCGCAATGCTCGCCCATCGACAGTCCGGTGCGCGGCTCGCCGTTGCGCGGAACGGCCGGGGCCAGATGGCGTGGGCGAATCTGCAGCAGGCTCTTGATCTTGTCGCCGTTGCTCTTGCCGCGGTTGGCCTGCAGGAGAATCTTGCGCAGCCCTTCGTTGACCCCGATCGGCGCGTCGGAGGTGGTGTCGACGCCGCCGGCAATGCCGCACTCGATCTGCCCCAGGGCGATCTTGTTGGCCACCAGCAGCGCCGCCTCCAGGCCAGTGCCGCAGGCCTGCTGCAGGTCATAGGCGGGGGTTTCCGGAGCCAGGCGCGAGCCCAGCACGCATTCACGAGTCAGGTTGAAGTCGCGAGAATGCTTGAGCACCGCACCAGCCACTACCTCGCCGAGGCGCTCGCCGTGCAGATTGAAGCGCTCCACCAGACCATCCAGCGCGCTGATCAGCATTTCCTGATTGCTCGTGGTGGCATAGACGGTGTTGGAACGGGCGAACGGAATGCGGTTACCGCCAACAATGGCGACGCGGCGCGGCTGGGTCATGGAGAGGTCCTTGGCTAGTGAGGCAGATGAATGGGGGCCAAGGCTAGCCTATACCGGGCCGCCCGCATTGGCCGCCTTGCCAGCGCGGCAGGCGGTGCGGTCAATTGCGCATTGCCGTGGCCTGCGTAGAGTGGGCGCACTTTCGATCCATGCGCAGGAGCCATTCCATGTCCGACCGTTATCTCGCCTTCGCCAACACCAACGCCGGTCGCCGCCTGGTCGGCGCGCTCGGCCTGCCCGCTCCGCTGCTGCTGGAGCGCTGGACGGCGGGCCGCAGCCGGCCGGTGGACGGTGCCCTGCTGATAGGCGGCGACGGCAGCCTGGCCAGCGCCGTGCTGCCATTTGCCAACAAGCTGACCGACGCTTTGTTCGCCCCTCGCGAAGGCCAGTTCGAACTGCCGCGCTGGACCGCCGAGCACGGCCCCAAGCTCAAGGCGCTGGTGTTTGACGCAAGCGGGCTGACCCGTTTCGAGCAGCTGATCGAGCTGCGCGACTTCTTCCAACCGGCCTTCAAGGGCCTGGGCAAGTGCCCGCGGGTAGTGGTGCTGGGCCGCCCACCGGAATCCCTGAAAGACCCGATTGCCGCTAGCGTACAGCGCTCGCTGGAAGGTTTTACCCGCTCCCTGGGCAAGGAAATCCGCCGCGGCGGCAACGTGCAGCTGATCTACGTCGGCAAGGGCGGCGAGACGCAGCTGGAAGGCGCGCTGCGCTTCTTCCTATCGCCGAAAAGCGCCTATGTGTCCGGCCAGGTATTGCGCCTGAATGCCTGCAGCGAGCAGGTCAAGGACTGGACCCGCCCGCTCGCCGGCAAGAAGGCCCTGGTCACCGGGGCCTCCCGCGGCATAGGTGCGGCAATCGCCGAGACGTTGGCCCGCGACGGTGCCGAAGTGGTGCTGCTGGACGTACCGCCCGCCAAGCAAGCGCTGGACGCCCTCGCCGCACGCCTCGGCGGCCGCGGTTTGGCTCTGGATATCTGCGCCAGCGATGCCGCTGCGCAGCTGATTGACGCACTGCCGGACGGTATCGATATCCTCGTGCACAACGCCGGCATCACCCGCGACAAGACCCTGGCGAAGATGAGCGACGAGTTCTGGAACTCGGTGATCAACGTCAACCTGAATGCCCCGCAGGTGCTGACCCAGGCCCTGCTGGACGCCGGCAAGCTGCACGACAACGGCCGCGTGGTACTGATCGCCTCGATCAGCGGCATCGCCGGCAATATGGGCCAGACCAACTATGCAGTGAGCAAGGCCGGAGTAATCGGCCTGGCCCAGGCCTGGGCACCAATGCTGGCCAAACGCGGCATCAGCATCAACGCCGTTGCCCCTGGTTTTATCGAAACCCAGATGACTGCCGCCATCCCGCTGACCATCCGCGAAGCCGGCCGGCGGATGAACTCCATGGGCCAAGGCGGCCAGCCCCAGGACGTCGCCGAAGCCGTGGCCTGGTTCGCTCAGCCTGGCGCAGGCGCGGCCACCGCGCAGGTGATGCGTGTCTGCGGGCAGAGCCTGATCGGGGCCTGAGGCACGCGCACGATCTGCTGCGCGTCGGCCCCGCTGCGTTAAAAACCGGCTGGAGCGCCAGCCCGGTCGGAAGCCTCTTGCGGCTAACGCGCTTTAGCGCGGCCCGAAGGGCGAGTGAAACGAGTCATGCTCATGTACAAAAGTACAGTCGCCCGCGACTCCGACCGTTCCTCGCCGTTTTTGACCAGCCGAAGGCTATTACTAACGTAGCGCCTTGCAGGACTCTAGCTCGCGAGATCGTAAAATCAGGCTTTAAAAGAAAAGGCCCCGCAATGCGGGGCCTTGTCTTTTGTAGGAGCGGGCTTGCCCGCAATCAGGACGACAGATAGGACGAACGGGTCAACCCCAGACGCAGCGCGTCGAGGAACTGGGTGCGTTCGCGGGGGCTGATCTTGGCGCTGGCCACCTTGTCGCGGTAGTGGGTCATCAACTCCTCGGGCGACAGGTGCACGTAGCGCAGCATGTCCTCGATGGTGTCGTGGGTCTCGATGCCGGCGTGGTACACGCTGCCGTCATTGTTCTGGTAGATATTCACCGAGTCGGTATCACCGAACAGATTGTGCATATCGCCGAGAATTTCCTGATAGGCACCGACCAGGAAGATCCCCAGCAGGTAGTCCTCGCCCTCGCGCACTTCGTGCACAGGCAGGCTGGTTTCGATGCTCTGCTCGTCGACGTACTGGCGGATCTTGCCGTCGGAGTCGCAGGTCAGGTCCTGCAGCACGGCGCGGCGCATGGGCTCTTCGTCGAGACGGTTGAGCGGCAGAATCGGCAGCACCTGACCGATGGCCCAGGTGTCCGGCAGGCTCTGGAACACCGAGAAGTTGCAGATGTATTTGTCCGCCAGCTTGTCGTTGAGCTCGTCGAGCACCTGACGGTGCGAGCGCTGACGGGCTTTGAGCGAATTGTGCAAACGCCGGCATACGGCGAAGTAGCACTGCTCGGCCAGGGCCTTTTCGGTCAGGCTGAGCTTACCGTCGGCGTACTGGCTGGCCACGTCGCTCATGTAGTGGGTGGCGCGCCAGTAGGTCTCGGTGACCATCTCGATATCGGTCGGACCGAGCAGCTCGACCAGGTAACGCACGGTTTCCGGCAGGCTGGTGACGTCCTCGATCTTGGGAATCTCGTCGTTGTGTTTTTCCACATCGGTGACCTGCACCACCAGCATGGCGTGGTGCGCGGTCAGCGAACGGCCGCTTTCCGAGAAGATATGCGGGTGCGGCAGCTGCTGGGCATCGCAGAACTCCTTGAGCATGCCCACCACCACACCGGCGTAGTCGTCCATGTCGTAGTTGATCGAGCTGGCGTTGCGCGAATGGGTGCCGTCGTAGTCGACCCCCAGGCCGCCGCCGACGTCGATGTGGTCGACCGGCAGGCCCAGACCACGCAGCTCGCCGTAATAACGAATGGCTTCCTTGAAGCCGTGCTGGTAGTCGGACAGGTTGGCGATCTGCGAGCCCATATGGAAGTGCAGCAGGCGGATGCCCTGGTCCAGCTTGGCCGCGCGGAAGCGCTCGACCACAGACAGCAACTGCGCCGCCGACAGGCCGAACTTGGATTTCTCGCCGCCGGTGTCGGCCCATTTGCTTGAGGCCAGCGACGACAGACGCACGCGCAGACCGATCTGCGGAGCGACCTTGAGTTCGGCCGCCTCCTCGATCACCAGCTGCACCTCGGATTCCTTCTCGATCACGATAAACACGTTGTGGCCGAGCTTCTGCCCCATCAGCGCCAGCTTGATGAATTCGCGGTCCTTGTAGCCGTTGCAGACGATGGTGCCGCCCTTCGGCGCGAGCGCCAGCACTGCCATCAGCTCCGGCTTGGAGCCGGCTTCAAGGCCGATGGAGACGTTCTGCGTGGCGATGATGTTCTCCACCACCGCTTCCTGCTGGTTGACCTTGATCGGGTACAGCGCGGTATAGGGGCTCTGGTATTCCAGACGGGCGATATTGGCATCGAAGGCCCCGGTGAGCTGGCGCACGCGGTCCTGCAGGATGTCCGGGAAGCGCACCAGTAACGGCAGACTGAGACCACTGGAGCGCAGCTCTTCGACCTGCTTGAACAGGTCGATGGGCGTGCTCTCGGGCCCGTTCGGACGCACCTCGACGCGGCCCTGGTCATTGATCGCGAAATAACCCGCGCCCCAATGGCGAATGCCATAGACGCTGCGACTGTCCGCCACTGTCCATTGGCTGCCGTCATCTTTGCGTGTGCGTCGTACAGACATCGAAGTCTCCCTTGCTGGCGATAGTGGCCTTGGCACAGCCAAGACGCGTACAGATTAAAGTCTGGAAATGACGATTACCCGGCGATGGACTGGCCATGTGCCGGGAAAGTTTAGAAAAGACTGGATCAGCCGCCGGATTTCTTGGCTTTAAAGCCACGCTTGATCAGCTCGGCGATCAGCAATTCGACGTGATCGCCCTGAATCTCGATCACCCCGTCCTTGAGCGAGCCGCCGCAGCCACAGCGCTTCTTCAGGGCGCTGGCCAGCTCCTGCAGCGCATCAATGGCCAGGGGCACACCGCTGATGGTGGTCACCGTCTTGCCGCCGCGACCTTTGCTTTCGCGGCGCACGCGGGCGATGCCGTCACCTTCGGGGATCAGGGTCTGTTTGCAGATGCAGGCGTCCACCGGCTGACTGCAGTCCGGGCAATGCCGGCCGCTGTCGGTGGAATACACCAGGCCGCTGAGGGCGGCAAATGAGGAAGCTTTCTTGACCACCGTATTGTCCTCGAAGGGGTCAGGATAGCGACTGGTCGACTGAGTGTTCGGAGTCGACCGCGAAGCCCCACTCTGGCAGGGGCAGCGCACCCTGGCGATACACGGCCGGGGCTTGAAGGCCGCGCAGTGTAACGGCAAAAGCCACGACTGCTAAGTGTAAAAATGCGCCATTAATCGGCGGATTGGCGACGCTGTTCGCGATGCCGAACAAAACGCCTGCATATCCTGCACAAAGCCAGGAATGGCGCGGCTCTAAACAGGTATTCAGTCGTAGGATGGATTGAGCGCAGCGACAAAACGGCAGGATGCCGTGTTGCACAGCTTTAGCTGCCAACAGGGTGAGGGACATGGATGTTCCTCATGATACCCATGCCGGCAATGCGATGGGTGACGTCTACGGCCAACCCATCCTACGCAATAGCCGCCAGATAACGCTGCAAGGCGGCCAGCGAGTCGGGGCAATAGGGCAGGTGCTGCGTCTCGGCCAGGGCCTGGTCGATGGAGATAAACCGCGCCTCCAGCACTTCCTCCGGCTGCAAGCGCAGCGGCGCATCGGACACCGCCGAATAGGCCATGCACCACAGGCGGCTTTCCGGGGCGTCGTAGAAAAAGTGCGCGTGTTCGACCAGCGGCGCATCCTCGATACCCAGTTCTTCGGCCAGCTCGCGGGCGGCCGACTCGGCGTAGCTTTCGCCTTCGAGCACCATGCCGCCCGCCGCCACATCCCAGTAACCGGGGTACAGCGCCTTGCTCAGAGTGCGCCGATGCACGCAGAGCAGGCCGGCACTGTTGAACAGCAGGATATAGCTGCCCCGACCGATCAGCCGGCGCTCGCGCAACTCGCCGCGCAACACGCCGCCCAGGGGGCGGTCCTGCTCATCGACCCAGGCGATCAGCTCGGCGTCGGAGGCGGCGCGGTGCGCCACCTCGGCGTCGGACCAGGCCATGACTCAGCCCTGCGACAACAGCTGGCGCAGATCAATCAGGCCGGCATTGGCCCGCGAGATGTAGTTGGCCATCACCAGCGAGTGGTTGGCCAGCAGGCCGTAACCGCTGCCGTTGAGAATCATTGGGCTCCACAGGGTTTCCTGAGCGGCCTCCAGCTCACGGATGATCTGGCGCACGCTGACGGTGGCGTTCTTCTTCGCCAGCACATCGGCAAAGTCGACTTCGATGGCGCGCAGCAGATGGGCCAGGGCCCAGGCCTGACCGCGGGCTTCGTAGAACACGTTGTCGATCTGCAGCCACGGCGTCTCGTAATTCACGCCTTCGACAAAATCGGCCGGCGCATCCCCACCCAGCTGGCTAGGGTCGACCACCGAGGTATTCAGACGTACCTGGCCGACGCTGGCCGACAGGCGCTGCGACAGCGAGCCCAGACGGGTGGCGGCATCGCCCAGCCAGTTATTGAGGTTGTCGGCGCGGGTATAGAACTGCGCATTGGACTGGCTCGGATCGGCCAGACGCGCCAGGTAGCGGTCCAGGGACTTGATGCCTTCGGCGTATTCGGCCTCGGAGGCCGGCAGCGCCCAGCTCTTGTTGTCGAAGTGGAAGCGCGGTTCGGCCTTGGCCAGGTCCGGATCTTCGGTGGACTGCGACTGCGAGCGGGTGAAGTCCTTGCGCAGGGCGCGGGACATGTCGCGCACCTGCACCAGCACGCCAAACTCCCAGCTCGGCATGTTATCGAGCCACAGGCCTGGCGGAGCGAGGTCGTTGGACAGGTAGCCACCCGGCTTGTCGAGCAAGGTGTTGGCCACCTGCTTGAGGGTTTCGGCCGTGGTGTAACCATTGACCAGCTTGTGCCCACGGGCCTGGGAGGCGGCTTCGGCACGTTGCTGCACGGAGAACTGCGCCGGCTCCTGGCTCCAGTACCAGCCCACGATCACGGCCAGCAGCAGGTAGAGCCCCAGCAGACCGCCCACCACCCGTACGGCCCAGCCACCCGCGAAATAGCTGCGTACGTTATCGACGGAGTCCGCAGCACCATTGCGTGCGCCGGCAGTTCGGTTCTTCCAATCCAGCATGGCCTTATCCTTTGTTTACTCAACTCGGTGATTCGACCGCAAGCCCTGCGCAGGGTTGCGAACAGATCCTAAGGTTTATTGCCGCGCCATCACGAACGCGCACCTAGCACTATAAGGGAAGCGCGACGTGCTGCGCAGCGTCACGCGGCAAACTTACTGCCGGTTGCCGCTGTCACAGACTGTGACGCTCTAGACAGAAGGCCGCCGTCAATAGATCGACGGCACCCGCAGAGGTGATTGCCAGTGGTAGCATTACTGGCAATGCGCCATCACCCGCGACCGCAAGGCCGCCTAATTAGACCAAAGGCCATGACCGAACACGAAGACCCCAGCAGCGACCGCCTCAAACAGCACTTCGCCCAGCGCGTGATCAACCAGGCACGCCAACTGCTTGAGGTTTGGCAACGCCTGCAACGCAGCGAGTGGAATGACAGCGGCATGCGTGAACTGGACCTGGCCAACCAGTTGCTGCAGCGCTACGCCGAACGCTTCGAGCAGGCCGAGCACAGCCAGCTGGCCGGGGAAATCGGTCATTGCCTGGAACAGGTCGCGGGCAATCGCGGCCGCCTCAACAGCGAACTGATCAGCCAGCTCAACCTGCTGATGCAGCGCCTGTCGCGCACCGGCCTGCGCCACGGCGACCGCTTCGAGCAGACCGTGCTGCCGCCTCTGCGCAAGCCGGTTTACCTGGCCCTGCAGTATATCGACCAGGCCGAGCAGCTGGCCCAGCGCCTGGAATTCTTCGGCATGACCGCCCTGCCCTTCGACAGTGCCAACGGGTTTCGCGACGCGGTGCTGGGGCGCCATCCGGCCGCCATCCTGATGGACGTCGACTTCTCCGGCCCTGGCTGCGGCCTGCAACTGGCCCAGGCGGTGCAGGAAGGCCTGGAGCACAAGATTCCCCTGCTGTTTTTCAGCCGCCAGGATACCGACACCCCCACCCGCCTGGCGGCAGTAAGGGCCGGCGGCCAGGAGTTCTTCACCGGCAATCTGGATGCCTCGAACCTGTTCGAGCGCATCGAAGTGCTGACCCATGTGGCTCAGTACGAGCCCTACAAGGTGCTGATCATCGATGACTCGCGGGCCCAGGCCACCCACACCGAACGGGTGCTCAACAGTGCCGGCATCATCACCCGCACCCTGATCGAGCCGATCGCGGCGATGACCCAGCTCGCCGAATTCCAGCCGGACCTGATCATCCTCGACATGTATATGCCCGAGTGCAACGGCCCGGAACTGGCCAAGGTGATCCGTCACAACGACCGCTATGTCAGCGTGCCGATCATCTACCTGTCGGCCGAAGACGATCTGGACAAGCAACTCGACGCCATGAGCGAAGGCGGCGATGACTTCCTGACCAAGCCGATCAAACCGCGCCACCTGATCGCCACGGTACGCAACCGCGCCGCCCGCGCGCGCAACCTCAAGGCACGCATGGTGCGCGACAGCCTGACCGGCCTGTTCAACCACACCCACACCCTGCAACTGCTCGAAGATGCGCGCTTTCGTGCCGAGCGCGACAGCCAGCCGCTGAGCTTCGCCATGATCGATATCGACTTCTTCAAGAAGGTCAACGACACCTACGGCCACCCCATGGGCGACCGAGTAATCAAGAGCCTGGCCCTATTCCTCAAACAGCGCCTGCGCAAGAGCGACCATATCGGCCGCTACGGCGGTGAGGAGTTTGCGGTGGTGATGCCCGACACCGATGCCCAATCGGCCAAGCGGGTACTCGACGAGATCCGCCAGCGCTTCGCCGAAATCCAGTACTCGGCGCAGCCCCACGAACTGTCCTGCACCTTCAGTTGCGGCATCGCCCAGCTCGCCCCCGAACTGGATGGCAAACTGCTCTCGCAGCAGGCCGACCAAGCGCTCTATGTGGCCAAACATGGCGGACGCAACCGGGTGGAGATTTATCAGGGCGACTAGAGCAGACCGCCGAGCAACCGGCAGAAAACTGTGACGCAGCCCGCACCGTCATATTACGGTCATGAAAAAGCAATAAATTCCAAGGCTTAGCGGCCACCCCGGAAAACCGGCGGTGGCCCGTACCGTCCCCCATCGGTCGAGCCCTATGCGCCTGAAATCCCTTACCAACCTCAATACCCTGTTGCTGGTAGCCGTCTGCGTGGCCCTGGCGGCGACGCTCTGGTGGTCACAGCGCGCCCTGGAGCGCCCCTACCAGCTGATGGAGCGCTACCTGAGCCTGTCGCAACAGTTTCAAGGCGAGAGCGCACAGAACATCGCCGCCTATCTGGAAAGCGGCGATGCCCTGCGCCATAGCGCCGCCCTGCAATCGCTGGCCGCCCTGGAATTGGCGCTCGCCGAGCTGCCGACACAGCTGGCGGAGAATCTGCGCCCCAGCCTGAGCGAACTGCAACGTTTCAGCGCCAACCAGCTGCTGGCCGCCGGCAAACTGTCCGGCGACCCCCAGGGCCTGCTGCTGCAAGCCGAACGGGAAATGGAAGCAGCGCTGGAACAGCTGTCCAACTACGCCGACAGCGGCGAACCCGCCACCGCCGCCGGCTATCGCCGCCCGCTGTTCAGCGCCGCCCGCCATCTCACGCGCCTGGGCCATGCCCGGGCCAAGCTGGTGAGCAGCGGCCGCGGCGAACTGGTCAGCGAGGTCGAGCGGGAACTGGCCGCACTGCAAAAGCAGGCGCAGGCACTCAGCGATTTACCGCTGCTCGGCGTGGCCGAGACCGAGCAGTCCGCCAGTAACAGCTTTGCCGGCCTGCTGGGCCTGGACGAAAGCAGCGACAGCAGCCAGGCCGAAGACCGCGGCATTGCCCTCAAGCGCGACCTGGCCAACCTGATCAAGCGCTACCCGGCCGAGCTGCAGCGTACCCGCGAGCTGATCGAGCAACGCGGCGTGCTGGCCAGCAGCACCCGCACCCAGATCGATCAGGTGCAGCAGGCCCTGGCCGCGCTGGAGCCGCTGGTGCGTGCCGAACACGGGCGCATCCAGGGCGAAGTGCAGCTGATTCTGGGCCTGATGATCGGCCTGATTCTGCTGATCGCCATTATCATCGACAGCATCCAGCGCCGCCTGACAAAGATCCTCACCCACCTGGTGCCGTCACTCTCCGCCTGGGCACAGGGCGACTTCGCCACGGATATCCGCCTGGGCTCGCAGATCCGCGAACTGACGGATATCGAGGCCTCGCTCAATCGCCTGCGCGCCTACCTGGTCGATCTGGTCGGCACCATCCGCCAGCACGCCGAACAGGTGGTGGGCTCCAGTCGCACCCTGGCCGAACTCAGCGGCGGCCTGCATGGTGGGGCCGAGCGCCAGGCCGGCGATACCGCACAGATTCACGACGCCCTCGGCGAACTGCAGGCCACTATCCAGCAGGTGGCCGGCGACGCCAGCCAGGCCGCCGATGCCAGCCGCGATGCCAACCGCGCCCTGGGCCAGGGCCAACAGGTGATCGGCCAGAGCCTGAGCGGCCTGCACTCACTGGTCGGCGAGGTGCAGGGCAATGCCCAGGCCATCGAACGTCTGGCCGAGGAAACCGCCACCATCGACAAGGTGTTGACGGTGATTCGCGGCATCGCCGAACAGACCAACCTGCTAGCCCTGAATGCCGCCATCGAAGCGGCGCGGGCCGGCGAACTGGGGCGCGGCTTTGCCGTGGTGGCCGACGAGGTGCGCTCGCTGTCGCAACGCACCAGCGGCGCGACCGCAGAGATTCAGGCGCTGATCGGCCGCCTGCAACAGGCTGCCCTGCAGTCGGTACAGGCCATGCGCGCCCAGGTCGAGCATGCCGAACATACCGCCAGCCAGGCAGAGGCGGCCGATGGCGCGCTGGACGAGATAGTCGCCGCGATCCGCACCATCGCCAGCATGGCCGAACGCATCGCCGACGCCACCGCCCAGCAGAGCGGCGCAGTCAGCGAGATCCGCAGCCACAGCGAGCGCATACACAAGCTGGGCGGCGACAACCTGTTGCGCATCGGCGAGGGGCGCAACCAGGGCGAGCAGCTGTTGCACCTGGGCGGTCAGCTGCATACCGCGGTGCAGGCCTTCAGGGTTTAACAGGCTGCTGAAAAACTACCTGCGTTGCCATCGCGGCGTTAAAAACAGGCTCAAAATGCTCATTTACAGCTCGTAAACTGCGCTTTTTCGCCTGTTTTTGCCTTGCGCTGGCTGCCTCGCCAACGTTTTTCAACGGCCTGTTGACGGACGCTGGCGCGGCAATCTGTCGCGTACCATCCGGCCTGCAGACAAGACCGCTTACAGGCTGAGGCATGCGCGCAGCCTTGCGCCTCCGTTATGATGCGGCGATTCCCGCATCACGAGCCTGCCATGCACCGTCTACTCAGCCTGCTTCTGCTTCTGTTCGTCCTGCCCGCCAGCGCCGGCCTGTTCGACCAGCGCCCCGTACCTGCGCAACTGGGTGCGGCACTGAACAACAGCGCGGATTTTCTGCCGGTCAGCGAGGCCTTCAAGCTCAACCTGATCGACAGTTCGAACGAGTCGATCAAACTGCGTTTCGTCGCCGCCGAGGGCTACTACCTCTACCGCCATCGCTTCAGCTTCAGTGCCGAACCGGCGAGCGTGCGCCTGGGCGAGGCCGTTCTGCCGGCCGGCCAGGCCAAGACCGACGAGTACTTCGGCGAGGTCGAGGTGTACTACGAGGTGCTGGATATCGAGGTGCCGGTAGAGAACCCGGACAATCTGCCGTTCAACCTCAGCGTCAACTACCAGGGCTGCGCCGACAAGGGTCTGTGCTACCCGCCGGAAACCACGGTGCTGGCCATCGGCGGCGGTGCAGCGTCCGCCAACACCAGCGCGGATGCAGCGACGTCCTGGAGCTGGACCGATCTGGCGCTGTTCTTCCTCGGCGGCCTGGCCCTGACCTTCACCCCCTGCGTGCTGCCGATGCTGCCGATCCTCACCGGCGTGGTGCTGCGCGGCCAACCAGGCGGCCTGCGCAGCCTGGTGCTGTCGCTGGCCTACGTGCTGCCGATGGCCCTGAGTTTTGCCATCCTCGGCGCGCTGATGGGCCTGTTCGGGGCCGAACTCAATCTGCAGGCGCGGCTACAGTCACCCTGGGTGCTGGTGCCCTTTGCGATCTTCTTCGCCCTGTTCGGCGCGGCCAGCCTGGGCTTTCTCGAACTGCGCCTGCCGGCAGCCCTCGACGGTCGCCTGCAGCGCCTGAGCCAGCGCCTGCACGGCGGCACCATTTTCAGCGCAGCGGCCCTCGGCGTACTCTCCAGCGTGCTGGTATCGCCCTGCGTATCCGCGCCACTGGCCGGTGCCCTGCTGTATATCAGCGCCAGCGGCGACGCCGTGGGCGGCGGCCTCAAGTTGCTGGCCCTGGGCCTGGGCATGGGGGCACCGCTGGTGCTGTTCGCCGTCGGCGGCGGCGCGCTGCTGCCCAAATCCGGCCCCTGGATGCTCACCGTGCGCAACCTGTTCGGTGCCCTGTTGCTGGCCGTGGCCATCTGGCTGCTCGAACGCGTCGTACCGGGGCCAGTCAGCCTGGCCCTGTGGGGCCTGCTGGCGGGCGGTGTGGCCCTCTGGCTCGGCGCGCTGGAGCTGACCCCCAAGACTCACCACCAGAAGCTCGCCCAGCTGCTCGGTCTGCCGCTGCTGATCTATGCCCTGGTGGCCTGGGTGGGCGCGCTGCAGGGCCAGGATGACCCGCTGCGCCCACTCGGGCGGATGGTCAGCAGTGCCGAGGCGATCCAGGTGCAATCGGGCCAGTGGCAAACCATCAGCACCCCGGCGCAACTGCAAGCGGCCCTCAGCGCCGCGCAGAACAGCGGCCGCCCGCTGCTGCTCGACTGGTACGCCGACTGGTGCATCAGCTGCAAGGTGATCGAGCGCGAAGTGCTCAGCGCCCCGCAGGTCAGCAGCCAGCTGGGCGACTATCAGCTGGTACGCTTCGACATCACCGAAAGCAACGCCGAGCAACGCGCCCTGCTCGACCGCTATCAGCTGTTCGGGCCGCCGGCGATTCTGCTGTTCGATGCCAAGGGCAACGAATGGCGGGATTTGCGCGTCGTCGGCGAGATCGACGCCAGCGGTTTTGCCGCCCGCCTGAGCCAGGCCCGCGAACGCTTTTAAGCCAAGCAGTCACATTAATGGCGCAAACTACGGTCATCGTGCAGGCTATTGCACAGAACTGGACAGTCGCAAGGCGACTCCGGCATAGTCCGGCGAGTGTAAAAACAAGGACTCAGGATCATGGCTACCCTCTTGGTGCTCCACGGCCCCAATCTCAATCTGCTCGGCACCCGTGAACCGGGCACCTATGGCTCCACCACCCTGGAGCAGATCAACCTGGATCTGGAGCGCCGCGCCCGTGAAGCCGGCCATCACCTGCTCTACTTGCAGAGCAATGCCGAGTACGAGCTGATCGAGCGCATTCACGCCGCACAGGGCGAAGGTGTCGACTTTATTCTGATCAATCCCGCCGCTTTTACCCACACAAGCGTCGCATTACGTGACGCATTGCTGGCGGTGAGCATCCCATTCATCGAAGTGCACCTGTCCAACGTGCACAAACGCGAAGCTTTCCGCCATCACTCCTACTTTTCCGATGTAGCGGTAGGTGTGATCTGCGGCCTTGGCGCCAGCGGTTACCGACTGGCCCTGGAGGCTGCACTCGAACAACTTGATCTTAAGCGCCCCTGACCTCACCGGGAGTTGAAAAACTATGGATATTCGTAAAGTCAAAAAACTGATCGAGCTGCTGGAAGAGTCCGGCATCGACGAGCTGGAAATTCGCGAAGGCGAAGAGTCGGTACGCATCAGTCGTCACAGCAAGCAGCCGACCTTTATGCAACAGCCGATGTACGCTCCGGCACCTGCGCCAGCAGCCGCTCCGGCTGCCGCGGCTCCGGTCGCTGCTGAAGCCGCCGCTCCGGCTGCGGCCAAGCTCAACGGCACCGTGGTGCGCTCGCCGATGGTTGGCACCTTCTACCGCGCCTCCGGCCCTGACTCGAGCAACTTCGTCGAAGTCGGTTCGAGCGTGAAGAAAGGCGACATTCTCTGCATCGTCGAAGCGATGAAGATGATGAACCACATCGAGGCAGAAGCCAGCGGCACCATCGAATCCATCCTGGGCGAGAACGGCCAGCCGGTGGAATACGATCAGCCTCTGTTCACCATCGTTTGAACCGCGGAGAGCCTGCGATGTTGGAAAAAGTTCTGATCGCCAACCGCGGCGAGATCGCCCTGCGCGTCTTGCGCGCCTGTAAAGAGCTGGGCATCAAGACCGTCGCGGTGCATTCCACCGCCGACAGCGAACTGATGCACCTGGGCCTGGCCGACGAGTCCGTATGCATCGGCCCTGCCTCTGGCGCGCTGTCTTATTTGAATATTCCGGCGATCATCAGCGCGGCTGAAGTCACCGGTGCCACCGCCATCCACCCCGGCTACGGCTTCCTTGCGGAAAACGCCGATTTCGCCGAGCAGGTGGAAAACTCCGGCTTCGCCTTTATCGGCCCGAAGGCCGAGACCATTCGCCTGATGGGCGACAAGGTGTCGGCCAAGCACGCCATGATCAAGGCCGGCGTACCGGTAGTACCCGGCTCCGACGGCCCGCTGCCGGAAGACGAGGAAACGGCCCTGCAGATTGCTCGCGACGTCGGCTACCCGGTGATCATCAAGGCTGCTGGCGGCGGCGGTGGTCGCGGCATGCGCGTGGTGTACAAGGAAGAAGACCTGATCAAATCGGCCAAGCTGACCCGCAGCGAAGCCGGTTCGGTGTTCGGCAACCCGATGGTCTATCTGGAGAAGTTCCTCGGCA
>Ga0209343_10000545_pt1 | contig 52506 bp, 57 predicted proteins | sample RifCSPlowO2_02_FD_184026 | JGI IMG/M metagenome (GOLD analysis project Ga0209343, IMG submission 184026) | Groundwater microbial communities from Rifle, Colorado - Rifle CSP2_plank lowO2_0.2 (SPAdes) (version 2) | ecosystem: Environmental > Aquatic > Deep subsurface > Groundwater | place...
AATAGCAGTAGGTGCTGGATTTGGCGGTTCTAACTCTAGATCTGCCCGTACAGATGTTATTAGTTTAGTACCTCACTCATTAATATTAGACTCTCACATGGTATTCTCCAATTGGCCTGCAGTTAAAGAAGATGGTGGGGATGTCGAATTTGTAAGTTTTAAAGATATACTATCTCTGTTAGATCAAAGTTTATTTGATTTTCTAAATTCCATGCTTAAAAGTCTGCTTACAGCAACTGGCCCAAGGTATCTTGAGATAGTTAAGGGTGAGGGACAATCTTGGGCAGTAGTTCAATCAGCACCAGTTGAAGTACCCTCATTAGCAATGCCATCTGTAAAAGAATCGCATATATTATTAGAGGCTGCTTCTGTACTAAGCAGCGCAGTAGTGAGATCTAGTGTACTAAGATATGCTAATTCTAGTCCACGTGATGAGGATATAGAATTTAATAGAAGAAATCATGGTTATATCCTAGTATTAGATGCAAAAACCTGTGGAAGATTTGCAAATAGCTGGCCGCTTCATGCACTTTCAAATGCAGCAGCAATTGTACTGCATGTAAACGAGATATCGCGCCCGGTTGCTAGTCATCTAGGTGGCATGTTTCGAGAGCTTGGAATACCTGTTATTGCAGGTCAATTAGATGCAAGGTTTATGGATTTATTAATGCGAAGACCAAACCAAAATATGAATTTTGTTGTTTATGCAGATGAATTTAGCGGCCGCGGGTTTTTAGCAAGAGAGCAGCAATAATTTTAAGGTTTTAGCTATTCTTTATTTCATGAAAGTTTATATTTTATTGTTGCTTGCCTTTTTTATTTTTGCCTGTACAGGTATAAACGATGTTAAAACTATTGAAGTTAACAAAACTATTAGTGAACCTGCAAAAATCGAAATAATTGCTTCGAATCTGGAAATTCCTTGGTCCATTGATTTTTTACCAAACGGTGATGTGATATTCACTGAGCGGCCAGGGAGAATAAGGCTAATTAAAAATAATAAATTATTGGAGAAACCCTTAGCTGAAATAAATATTGCGCGTGTTGGCGAGGCTGGTTTACTTGGTATTGTGGTTGATTCAGAATTTAATTCTAATAGTTTCATTTATGTTTATTATACTTATTTTGATGAAAAAGATGAGATGCTCAATCGAGTTTCGAGATTTAAATTAATTAATAATAATGAAAAGGCAGTTGACGAAACGATAATCATTGATAATATTCCTGGTGGTCGAGGAGATCAAGGTTTTCATAATGGAGGAAGAATAAAATTTGGGCCTGATGGCAAATTATATATTACAACTGGTGATGGTGGCGTAACTGCATTTGCGCAAGATATAAACTCGCTAGGTGGAAAGATTTTGCGCATTAATAAAGACGGAACTATTCCAAGCGATAATCCATTTAATTCACCAGTTTATTCTTATGGTCATCGAAATCCGCAAGGATTAGCATGGTATAATGGAAAGTTATTTGCAACAGAGCATGGCCCAACTGGCAATGATGAATTAAATTTAATTGAACCAGGAAAAAATTACGGTTGGCCAGATTTATTATGCTCGCAACCAACTATTACGCATTTTACTCAACCAATTGTTTGTTTTAATCCAACAATCGCTCCAAGTGGTGCAGCATCTCATAAAAAAGACTTGTATATCGCAGCGCTTCGTGGTACTAAAGTTTTGAAGATTAGCCTTGATGATAATGGTAATATAATTAACCAATCAGTATTTTTAGAAGGTTATGGAAGGATGCGCGATGCAGTAGTGCATGATAACTATTTATACCTTCTAACTAGCAATCGCGATGGACGTGGTACGCCAAAAGCAAATGATGATTTAATTTTGAGGATCAGATTAGAGTAATTATTTATTACTCAAATCAGCAAAAACAGTTACCCATCCCCCATTAACATACTGCCATAACTGGCGCGCTTCAGAATCGTAAACCAAGCATGTTTTCGGTACTGTTTCCTTTCTCATATCAATATAAATAAGTGCGAATTTTTCCATCCATCTCATTTCGCGTGTAAAAGGGTTTCGCTCAATCGCTGGCCTACCTTTTTTTACCCTTATATCTTCGCACCACGAAATTACTTTTTCGATTTCTTCTTTGGTTGGCATAATTTAAAATAACAATGAATATTAATAATATTATGGCAAAAAAGACCATATATCCCAAACATTTGGATTGGAATATCAATTATAGTGAAAGAGAAGAAGCAGTTTTGGGTTTTTTACAGGTTTTAATTCCTCCTTTACGAGCAGCAGTATTATTTGATAAACATGTTCAGTTTTTTTCTTTTCTTAGTCTGCGTCTCGTAGTTTTTCTTACTCTTTTTTATATTACAAAGTTAGAGTTTTCAATAGATTTTAGAAACTCATATTTTCTAATAGTTGCAACCACTATCTTTACTTTTGGTGCATTTATAATCCATAAGTTAAATTTGATTTACAGTTTAGGTAAGATAGTTTTAAGTCCCAAAGATCGTCGTAACAATTATTTTACTTCCTTTGTTTATGCGATTACCTGTTTTATATTTACCTTATTTATTACATTAGAATTTCTTCTTGCCACCGTTGCATTTTATTTATATATACTAGATGTAATAATTTCATTTGTTTCATTGGCATTAAAGTCAGAATGGGTTAAGGTTTGATTATTAATAATTAGAATGGTGAGGATATGGAAACCGAAGAGCAATTTGAATCTGAGGCAATAAAGCTCGAACAAGAAGCCCAGCAAAAGGTTAGCAAGGCAATATCTGCAATAGAAGTCGCGCTAGCGCAATGGGATGCAGCAAAGAAAAAACCTCTCGTATTTTCAAAAAGAATCCAAAGACTAAAAACTTTTTATGAACATTTTTCTAGTTGGGAAAAAGAATCTTTAAAAGGTAGGAAAGATTTGGTATCAACAATTAAGAGATTACGAAACTTTGCTGATCTTTATAAAAAACTGAGTATGATTAAGGCTGAGTAAATGGTTCAAAAAGCATTGGAAAAGGCAGAGGACGAAGCGCAAAAGGTTTTAACACACGCTAAAGAAGTTTCGAGAATACCAGTAGTGCAGCCAGTAGCAAAAGATATGGAACGTAGTGTAACTATAGCTGAAAGATCAGTAAATCTAGGAAACTTGGCCAGAAAAATGGAACTTTTTCTAAGTAATCCAAGTTTAACTAAAATAATTTTTACTGAACAGGATTTTAATAATGAACTGGATTTAAGAGAGGTTAAAATGCGTGCAGCTGAAAGAAGATATGGGGTCGATGCACCAATTCTTATAATTGCTAATGAAAAAGGGGCAAGGAAGCATGTCGAAGAATTGGAGACTAAGGCAGAAAAAAGAATTGCTGAGAAAAGCGAGAAAGAGGAAAAAGGATTTTTTGAAAAAATTGGCAGTTGGTTTAAAAAGGTAGACGATTTTTTAGCAAGCTCTCTTAATTTTTTAAAGTATCTTGACCCAACGAGATATCTTAATTATATAAATCCACTTTATCATTCAAATGATGAGATGAATAAAGAAATTTCAACCAACTGGCTTACAAAAGATTATCTTGGAGAAGTTAGTGAGCGCTTTGCTAGGACACCACCTTATCTGAGTGTAGAAGATCGTAGCTTTTTTGATAAAGGGGATGATTCTTGGGGTAGAGATCGAAATTCAGTAGGCCTCTATTTTCACGATACTAATCATATTTTTATATCAGAAGAGGTTAGAATTGAAAATGATCGAAGAAAAACTATTACACACGAGCAGCTCCATTATGCATCTTTTCTTGGCGGAGGGCACAGCATACGTTTTTTAGAAGAAGGAAGAGATAGTCCAAGAGAATTCGGGGATGTTAAATGGTTACACGAAGGCTTAACAGAGCTACATGCACAGCAACTAGTTAGAGCGCATGGCTATCCACCTGGTTACGTTTCTTATCCAGCAGAAACAACCACTGGTTTTTATATGCAGCAGCTTGTAGGTGAGGAAGCTCTTAGAAAAGCTTATTTAACCGGAGATTTTACAGAAGTGAGAGATATCATAAATAAAAAGCTTGGCGAAGGTACATTTGAAGCACTTTTAAAAATGGATAAAGGTGTTGAAGCTTTGAAATTTTTAGTTGAAAAGCTTAAAGCTATCGGTATTGATACCTCTGAATGGAATAAAAACGTGATTGTTAGCAGGGCAGGGGCGATTTAGGTGATAAGATGTCGTTAATTGAACTTATGAAAACAAAAGAATACAAAGATGCAGATAAGAAAGTAAAAGATTGGAAAGAAAGACTTAGCAAAGCAAATAACAGTGAAGTCATGAAAGTAAAAGACGAAAAGCTAGCTTTCTTTTCGGAAATGCGCAAATCTAACCAAGACTTATATTCTATTTTTGAAATAAATGATAAAGAGTTAAGCGAGCTAATCTATGAAAAATTAACCGGAAAAAAAGTTATAATTGATTGAAGAAGACAGGTACTTAATTGAAATTACTCTATTCCTCTTACAATTATATTATCTCCAATACTAGAAACCGAGCTTATAGGTAATGCATATCTTTTCTCGAACATTGTTTGTACGATTATTGTATTGTCACTGCCGCTTACTCCAATTATCTTTCCAATATAGCTACCATACTCGTTTATTACCTCTTTGCCATCGAGCCTCATATTAACTAATATATTCGTTCTTAAGTCCTTGATTATTCTAGTGCTAATATATCCGACAAATATAGCTGCAATAAGTGTAAACAAAAATTCGCCGAAGCTAACATATGGTGGTTCTAGATTGGCAACCCATTTCGCGCCAACATAAACTACTAGTATACCAAGTGTTGCAGCAACCGCATATAATGAATATTTTGTAATTGTAAATTTTTTCTTTTCTGTTAGTGCATCAATGAACTTACCAGCTATTATTAACAAGGAACCAAAATAAACAAGCGTAACAGCATGCTTTACTATTATGTATGCAATAAGTTTTTCCCCACTTAAGCCTAGTTTTATTCCCTCAGAAAATAATTGATTGCCTATCAAAAGCCCAATTAAGGATAATGTAAATCCCACTATATAACTTATCCAACTTACTGTAAAAATCGAGAATCTGAAGTCTCTCGCTATTCGAAGTACTAAATCCTCAACCCCCGCAACTTTTAATAGCAGATAAACTCCAATTAGTACGCCAACTGGTTCAATTCCATATCCAAGTATACGCGAAATAGAAACTAATATCAAAATAATAGCTGGAATGCCTAGCAATATTCTTGCATAGTGTGGATCCCTAAGTTTTTCTATTAATACAAAATATGTTTTTTCCAATTCCTTTGCCTGTTTTATAAAAACTATTTTTGTAGAATCGATCTTTATTCTGGATTTTACTATTGGCAATATTTCTTCATCTGCCATGCCGTCTGTTACAAGTATGGCAGATGTAGGATGAATTTCATTTATCACCCTATCAAGCTGCGTACTTATTGCTTTGTCTGCAGTATAGCCTAAATTTTTATGCCCTGTTAGCGTTATTATCTCCGCTGTTTTTCCCTCTTTTTTAAGTTGGTCATAAATTTTTACTGCGGAGAATATTGCATTGGAGTCAGGGTCTTCAGGGTCAGCAAGCGCAAGCTTTGTTGCTGCAGTTATGTTCTTTTCTCTACCAACTACCGGGGCAGTAACTCGCGCCTTTTCGTAAAGGTCATTGTCCCTGTCTATACATAATATTAGAATCGGCCTTTGCATAAGATTATTAATATATCTGTGTATTAAAATATTTACTTATTTTGCTATTGGCTATTAGCATGTGGCTAGTAGCTAAAAGCTATACAAGCTAATGATTTTATGACTAACAAAAAGATTGTTTCCCCAGGTGAGCAGCTAGGAAGCTGTGAAGAGTTTATAGCTGGTAAAAATACATTTACCGATAAAGATGATATATACGCTGCAGCAGTTGGTGAACAGGAAAGCTTTGGTAGGATGATTCAGGTAAATAACAAGAAAATGTTTGTCCTTATAACTGAAGGCATGGAAGTGTATTGTATCGTGAGAGAGCTAACTGGTACAAAGGCCTTTGTATCGTGCATCCCAATACTAAAAGATAATGAACGATCCTTTCCTGACTTTGAGGCAGTATTGCCAGTGTCGAGTATTAGACATGGTTATGTTGAAAATATAAGGGACGAGGTTCGCATAGGGGATATTCTGAAGGCAAAGGTAACGAAGATTGAAAGGCAGGACATAGACGTAAGCATTTCAGAGCAAGGTTATGGCGTCATTAAGGCGTTTTGCAGTCGTTGCAGAAACATTATGATTATAAATGGTAATAATCTAAATTGTAATAAATGTAATAGAATAGAGAATAGAAAACTACCTTATGGCTATAATAAACCTAAGGATCAAGGGGATCGATATGGAAGTAAATATTCTAAATTCAGATAAAAAAACATTAGAACTTGAATTTGTTGGTGTTGATCATGTTATTCCACAGCTCTTAGCTGTTTCACTTAATAATGACAAGGATGTTGAATTTGCTGCTTACAAAATAGACCATGTTATTGATGCGAAACCAAGACTTTTCGTAAAAACAAAAAAAGGCGAGCCAGTCGATCTTGTTTTAGAGAAGCTGGAACAGCTTAAAGAGCAAACAGCAGATTTTCGCAAACAATTTAAAGAGGCAGTTAAATAATTAGCTTTGGGCCTTGAGCCTTGGGCAGTGAGCCTCATGCGGTCTAATAAAATTAATAGTATTCTTACTAAATGGTATTTTCAATTAGGAATATTATTGGTTACTCTTTTTCTGTTTCTTATTTTTCGTAACCCTATATTCGGCTTTTTGGTTGGGATTGAGCTTATCGTCATGGTAATTTTTGAAATAAAATATGGCGCAAAAAAACACGGGTGGAAGCACGAACTTTTAGATACAGTAATCGCATTATTTGTAGCTTTGTTTATTTGGTATCTTGCATCATTTCTGTTAAATACTGGTTCGCCTTTATCTGCTGTTGCATCTTGTAGCATGCTGTCGAATTTGCAGCGCGGCGATTTCGTTGTTGTCCAAGGCAGTAAGATTAATGCGCATGAGATATCTATGACTGAGGCGGGGTTTGCTGCAATTAAAGATGATGCAATAATATTTTATGGAGATAAGCAACTAAGTACTGTTAAAGGTTCTATATATTCTTATTGTAATTCTTTTTCAGGAGATTCTGTCTGCAGAGAATTTATCAATGCCCCAGAACAGTTTATAGAAAAGAAAGGTCCATTAACGTTTCATTATTCTAGATGTGAATTAGCTACAGAAGCTGGATTAAAATATGTGCCGTGTGTTACCAGTGTAGATTATGCAGGAAAGGATTACAAACAGTCCTTTGATAATGATATTATAGTTTATACACCAACAAAAGGTGATATATTTTCTGTTATTGGTGATATTGTTCACCGCTCATATTTTAAAATAACAACGGATACTGGAAATGTTTATTATCTTTCTAAAGGAGATAACAATCCTGTTTTTGATATTCAGTTTTATGATTATAAGTATAATGCAGGTAATAGTCCTGTAAATAGTAATAATGTTAAAGGAAAGGTAGTTACTCGTATTCCCTATCTAGGTTATTTCAAACTTTTAATTACGCCAGCCATTGATCACAAAGGGCAGATAACCTCTTTAGGTGTGATGGATATTGAGCAGTGTAAAACTCAACTTAAGCCATAAACTGTAGGCAATAGGTAATGAGTCTTGAGCAGTGAGCCATGAGCCCTGGGCAGTGGTATTGAGCATTTATTTATATTCTTTTTCTTACATTAAAAATAACGAAGGTTATTATGAAAAAACTTGCGCTAGCAGCTGCTCTTCGCCAACCAGTAAGAAGAAAATTAAATTTGCGCCAGAGCGATTTGGTTTCAATGTGGGATGATTTTATAGACTGGCCAGCAAGAAGAGCAGCTGAAAAAGGATTCTTTGAACGGGCTTTCGAAAAGCGTTGGATTACTCGAGTTTTTGATGCATGTTGCGGTACTGGTTGTGATAGCATACATCTCATAAAGCAAGGTTTGCAAGTTACAAGTAATGAGGTAGATTCAGTCTTTAGAAAAAAAGCAAGGGAAAATGCAGAACGAAATGGCGTTAGACTTAAATTAACTGCGCATGATTGGAGGGATATCAAATTGGAAGATACAAGTTTTGATGCCGTCATATGTTTAGGTAATTCTTTATGCTACCTTTTTGGCCATGTTGACAGGATAAAAGCCTTAAGTGAATTTAGGAGACTTTTACGCACTCGTGGAATATTAATAATTGATGAAAGAAATTTCCAAAGAATTTTTGATAATAAAGATACTATTCTAGCAGACCCAAGATCATATACTGTTACTCATGTTTATTGTGGCAAAGAGGTAATCGGTTATCCAACTGAAATAAAGAATGATCGCATTGTTATGGAATATTTAGATTTAAGAAACGGAAAAACCGCGCATTTAGTTCTTTATCCATTTAAGCAAGGAGAACTAAGACAACTTCTCATTGATGCTGGTTTTAGACCTGAACGGATTTCTACATTTAGTGATTACGAGCAAGGGGTTAATCCGAATGCTGATTTTTATCAATATGTTTGTGTTAAGTCTTAACCATAATGGCTATCGCCAAATTCTAAAGTAAGCACCTGCTCTAAAGATGTTTTTAGTTTATCTTTCTCTTTGCGTGACATATTAAGTTGTTCAATTTTTTGATCCCATTTTACAAGCGAACTCGCAATGCGTTGAAGTAAACGCTCATTATCCGTATATTTCGCATATTGTAATAGGCAGCGAAGCGCATATTCACTCTCACTCTCACCAAGAGCTTCAATAATAGCATTTCTAAGCATATGTGAGCCTTCTACCTCTATTGCGGATAAAAATGAAAAGTGGTAACTAAGCAATTTGGCAGCATCATCTCCTGGCAGCGAAGCAAGCATCTTAACCAATTCGATCATGCCTTCTAAAGCAAAATTGTAGTTGAACATTGAACGATAAACATTTACCCTTACTTGCGAGGGATCTATATTTGGAAATTTTCTTCTATAAAAGTCAAAGTTATACATTGTTTTAAGTTCTGAGCTTTGTGCTAAAGCCTCATGGACCATATATAAAACCAGCTGCCTTACTGTATCATTTTCTTTTTTATACATGTTTTTTATTTTTTCTATAGCTTCATCCTTTCCATTTTCTTTTACAGCAACTGGGTAAAATTTTAATGTAAAGAATGCCTGCTCCAATTCTTTGAGTGTTTTATCCATTGGATCAAGTTCTTTTTTTTCATTATCTGGTTTATCTTGTGTAGCTAGTGGCATTGGTGTTTCCTGTATTGTTTCAGTTGTTATCTGTGAAATATCTTCTATTCTAGGGGTGCTAAAATTTTTCTCCTTCCCTTTTTTTGTCTTGTTATTTTTCGATACCATAATGTTTTATTTATTATCTACGTTTTAAAAACATGACTGTAGATATTTGCATAATTAATATTCTAACAAATACGTCGTAGTATTGATGGTTTCTATAGGGACGCAGTCTAATAAAAGCCTAAGGCTGCGTCTGTAGTTTTATAGTTTCTTAAGCATTTATTTGGTGGGTTAATGGTCATTTATTTCGCAACTAGTAATGAGCATAAATTTAAGGAAGCAAACGAGATCTTGTCCGCTAAAGGAATAAGTGTCGAGCACTTTAATTTTAAGCATAATGAGATTCGCTCTGATAGTTTAGAAGAAATTGCTATGGAAGCGGTTGATACAACTTTCGCACAGCTAAAGAAACCAGTATTTGTTGAAGACACTGGACTTTTTATTGACGCGCTAAATGGATTCCCTGGGACTTATTCTGCATGGGCACTTAAAAAAATTGGGAGCGATGGAATATTAAAATTACTGAAAAGTGCGAGCAATCGAGCTGCGACATTTAAAACGTGCATTGCATTTGCTAATGGCAAAATAACAAAAACATTTTTAGGAGAGTGTAAGGGAGCAATTGCAACTAAAAAACGTGGAAAAAGCGGATTCGGTTATGACCCAATTTTTACCCCAAAAGGTTATAAGAAAACATTTGCAGAGGATTTAGAAATTAAAGTTAAAGTATCACATCGCTTTGCTGCCTTGCAAAAGCTGACAGAATTTCTTAAAGCCTAGCTTGATGTATTAGAAATTTCAGAGAGGGTTGCGCTAGGGGCGGAGCCCCCTGGCATCTGAGAGACCTAAAACCTTAAGGAGAAGTATTAAAAAGCAAACTTATCACATAATTTTATACTTTTCTTAGTAGTTTAGTTGTTGGTAATTAGTAATTGGTATTTGGTACGTCGCCAATAACCAAGGACCAAAAACTAATAACCGTAGACAAAGGCTAATTGCTAAAAGCTGATGGCTAAGAGCTGAAATGGTATTTATATGTCTAAATTGCATTCGCGTAAAAAGGGGAAATCAGGGTCAAGGAGACCAAAATCTGCAGCTAGTGCCAAGCATGTAGAAATGCCAAAAGAGCAGATAGAAGAACTAATATTGAAGATGGTCAAAGAAGGCACGCCTGAAGCAAAAGTGGGCCTTATTTTAAGAGACAAACATAATGTCCCTTCTGTTAAATCCGTGCTAGGTGTTAGTCTAAGTGCCTTTCTAAAGAAAAGGCAGTCATTACCTGAATATCCAGATGATCTATTAAATCTAATAAAAAAAGCAATGCGCGTTAGAAATCACTTAAGGATTGCTAAAAAGGATGTTCACAATAAAGTTAAATTGTTGCATATTGAATCAAAGATTCACAGATTAGTTAAGTATTATACTAATTCAGGTAGATTACCAGTTAGTTGGAGATATAATCCAGAGCAAGCAGCATTATTAGTAAAGTGAGGTAAGTTTGTGGCAATTAAAAAAATCGTTGATAAGTGGAAGCTAAAAAAATGGTATACTGTTTTAGCGCCCCCTATGTTTGATAATAAAGAGATATGTGAAGTTGTAGCAGCTGAGGATCAGTTGCTGACAAATCGTATTGTAAGAATTAGTCTAATGGAGCTGATGTCTACTAGTTCACAAACATCCATGTTCACATTTCTTAGGTTTAGAATTAGTGGTGTTGCAGGCAATACTGCACAAACAACACTAATCGGTCACGAAGTCTCCCCATCTTATATAAAAACATTTGCTAGGCGTGGAAAAACTATATTGCACATGATTGTAGATATTAAAACCAAGGACGATGTAGGTGTTAGAATTAAGGTTGTTGGTGTTGCAACAGGTAAGATCAGTGAAACAACTAAACGCAATCTTAGAAATACAATTGTTGAAGAGATAAAGAAAGCAGGACCTACATTTAAATATGATGAGCTTATGCAAGAGATATTATATGGCAGGTTAGTTTCAAAGATTTTCAATCATCTTAAACAGATTACTTCTATGAAAAGATTTGAAATAAGAAAAACAGAAAAACAGGAACAGTTTACTTAGCTGATTTTTATGATGGACCCGCGCCAGATGGAAAAAATGATGCGCCAGATGGGCATAAAAACAAAGCAGATAGAATCCTCATTAGTGACCATTGAAACATCTGACGGCAAAATACTAATAGCCGAGCCACAGGTTACTGAAGTGGATATGCAAGGTCAGAAAACATATCAAATAGCAGGCAGTGTAAAATTTGAAGCTGGCATCAGTGAAGATGACGTTAAAATGGTAATGGAGCAGGCTAATTGTTCTAGAGAGCAGGCTATGGATGCACTAAAGCAGAACAAAGGAGATATCGCGCAAGCAATTTTATCTTTGCAGGAACAGAAAAAGTCATAAGATAATGCCCCAATAGGAATAAAAACATTTAATAACTAATAACCTTATGGCAGTTAAGAAAGAACTTTGGTTAATTTTTATTTTAATAGTTATAATCGCAATTCTTGTTAGTGCTATCTCTTTCTTTAATGTTAATGTGGAACAGGCAGATGCTAAACGCTTTGTGCAAGAAGATTTAAAGTCAAAATACCCTAATGCTGAAACAGAGATATTATCAGTTACAGAAAAAAAGGATGAAAAAGGCCAAAAGTATTTCGAAATAAAAGCCAAGGTTACAAGATTCGCAAATAGCGCGTGCCCTGAAAGATCCCATACTTATTATAATTACCCAAAACAGAATTTTGTTGCACCGCCAGATGAAACAATCACAACTAACTGTTCAGTCTGCAGCGATTCTTCTAAGCAATGCGTTATTGCATTTCCAGAAGAGGCAGTAATAGCATCGCATACACTTAAAGGAACAGAAGATGTTGATCGATTTGTTAATAATAAAGTTTCAGCTGTTCCAATTGTTAGACAAACAGCAAATTGGATAATTATATGGAACTCTGAGATTAGCAGCTTTTTCTATGAAGTAGAAATAAGTAAAAACGGTACAGTGGTTTCTATTAAGAAAATAGATAAGGATCTTTAAAGACTTAAGATTATTTTACTCTATCGTAACCTTATTATTTTCTATTTTGATTTCTCTTTTAATGAATTTCTTTATTATTTCTGCGTTAGTGTGAAAATGATCCGTAATCTCACTTGTTACTAACTCTGTTTTGCCATTTGCTAACGCAGCATATAATAAAAGCTGGTCTGCAAGATGTTTGTCTACATCAGAATTACTTTCTTTCTTTAATTCATCAAGAGCTTCCTGCGCAACTTGTTCTGCGCGTTTGCCTTTTTCACCCAGTGCGTAACTGCCGCGATAATCTTGCCATGCTAACAGCGCGTTGCCAATGTCGCCTTTTTCCTCATAAATTTTCACATTTTCAATTTCATTCTGAACAAAAATTTTCTTTTCCCTTATGGCGATGCTAAGCGGTAGGTTTGAGACCCGTATTAACACTCTTACAATATTTTCTTTTTCCCATTCTGTTTTTCCATTGAATTTAGAAGGCTCAGCTTCTATTTCTATCTCGCCCCCGCCCCTTGGGTAATATCCAGGTTTTATTATTTTTGATTTTATCTTTGCACCCATCGTGATAATCGCTCGCATAAAAATATTTTCAAAATAATCATAGCTTGGCGCTTTCATAACGTGCGTGCCGCCAATTATGCGAACATTGCTTTCTTTCTCTGCATGAAATAGAATTGGTAAAATGGTTTGCGCAACCAAGCAAACGCTGCCTGCAGTTCCAATGTTAAATTCATATTTTCCGCCAACTATCTCGCCCGGGTTAAAGATTAAATCCTTGCTACCAAGTTCTGCACCTTCAAGCGTGCCCCTACAAATACTACGCACTGCTTTGCATGCTGTCAAATGCTGTGCTTGCAGACCTGGATTTGGACGCTTAGCACGAATGTTAATAATTTTAATTGGTTTTTTTGTAATTGCTGAAAGGCTCATCGCTGTCCTTATGATCTGGCCGCCACCTTCTAGGTAGTCTCCGTCAATTTCTATTAATTCCATTTTTATCACTTCGTCAAATCCGCTTTTGTTGCATTATTAGTTTTAACTATCTCTAATGGTGAGCATTTAGTTAGCGAGTTCTGTGATCCACCACCACTATAAACTATTTCTTTGTTCAAAACCTCATCATCAATAAAAAATTTTGCAGAGTAACCAAAAGAAGGCGTTCCACCCATAGGATAACCTGTTTTATTTAATATCTCATCTGAGTTTGCGAGCCTAAGTTTTTTAGTTCCAATAATTATTGCGAGCTTTTTCACATCAAGTCTTTTATGTCCTGGCACAATGCAAACTATAAGTTCGTTCGTTAATTCACTAATCACGCAAACATTTTTTACAAAATCTTCTGGCTTCGCATTGGCTGAGGCTGCTGCTTCTTCCACACTGTGGCAGGATGTTTCAAAGATTAGATGCTCTGCCTTAATGTTATTTTGCTTTATGAATTCCACTAACTTTTGGTCGTATTGATTCATGAAATAGAATTTGATTAAGATGTTTTATAGAATTATTTGTTTCTCTGTTTTTGGGTCAAACCTCTTTAAGATAAGAATTACATTAGATCATAAAAAGGCTTGAAAGAGAAAGAGGCCGACGCACTGCTGCGTCGGCAAGGCGACCAGTTATCCTCCCATGCACTCAAAAAAGAGCGTTAAATCTAAAAGTTATTATAACTACAACACCTATATAAAGCTTGCGGTAGAATATTTTTCTGTGTTATTTTAATCACTCAAGTGGTGGAAGTGCTGCTGCGACTATAAGTGGTGTACGTTTTATCTCTCGTAAATCGAATATTAAACCAATCGGTATTTCGTGTATTTCTGCGTGTGGGTCATGCACTGTGTCGTGCCCTACATTGCGATGCTCTCCATGCTCACTGCCCACTGCTAAATGCTCATGGCCAACATGTAATGCATACATATGAATCATCCATAGTGGGTTATGCCCGTGCCCAGACCCCATATGCGCAATATGAGCTAATGGGTCATGCTCTGAATGTACAAAATGTAATCCATGATGATGCCCACTATGGTGTCCCTCATGTTCTTGATGATTACCAGATTCATGTTCTCCATCATGCTCAATTGCTAAATGCTCATGGCCAACATGTAATGCATACATATGAATCATCCATAGTGGGTTATGCCCGTGCCCAGACCCCATATGCGCAATATGAGCTAATGGGTCATGCTCTGAATGTACAAAATGTGGTCTATGATAATTTCCATGATGATCACTTTCTTGGTTATTACTATGTTCCCCATCATGCTCATTGCTCAATGCTGAAGGTTGATGGCCAACATGTAATGTATGTAAATGGCTAGGAAATCCATGCTCTAACGATGCTAGCGCAGCTTCAATTTCATGTTTTTTATCTTCACCATGCGTTAAAAATAAAATCAGTCGCTCATTTCTGTCATTAATTGGGTCATGAACTTGAGTACTATGCGTCATTTCTATTCCAACTAACTCTAAACCAAGTTTCTCAGTTTCTTGTTCGGTTAATTTTCTTGGGCTTACTACTGGTTCTGAGCATGAAACGCACCCATCTGCATCAATTTTCGCCGCTCTCATCCCATAAATACCATAATAACCTAAAACTCCACTGGCAACACGAGCAGCACTGTTCCATTTTCTTCCTTTCTTTGCATAGTAATATTTATGACTTCGCCAAACAGAATTCCAAACACGAAGAGAACCATCTAGACTTATGGCTGGTAGTTTTTGTTCTTCTTTATTAACAATAGCATTTGCATTAATTGGTAATAATGTAGATATCGCAAGCGCAGTAGCCTTAAGGAATCTAGAAATTCCATTAGTATTGCGTCTAGTTTGTATACTAGCATCCACCTTATGATAACTAAGCGCTTTCATAATTTCAATGGATTTTGTGTAGTATTTAAATCTCACGTTTTTATGAATTAGAATTACGACATTGGTCTTACTTTTTCACCTAAAAATATTAAAAATTCATTTATTTTGTTTGCAGGCGTACTAGCGCCAGCAGCAATCTTATGCCCACCTCCAACACCGCCTGCCTTAGAGCATGCGTATTTCATTGTCTCACCAAGATTTATCCCATTTTCAATAAGTTTTTTGTTAGCACGGCCAGAGAATTTTATTGTATCTCGCTCTCCTAGTGAAACACCAATTATTGGTTTCTTTGCATTAAATGGCAATACAATGCCGCAAACAACCCCTATTATTCCTTCGTCTATTACATTGCGGGCATCTAAGAAATATATCTTTCCAAAATCCCTTATATTTTTCAAAGCAAACTCTATTCCTTCTCTTATTTTTTGTTTATGATAAGTTAACAGTTGCTTTGCCTTTTCTAATGCTTCCTTATCATTCAAACATACACCAAATCCCGTTTCGTGTGCGTTGTGTCTGCCGCATGCGTTTAGCAGTGTAGAAAACTCGCTCGCCTCATATGTTTCATTTTTTTCATGCTTAGGAAAAACATAGCTTTCACAAATCAGTTCTTCTGCTTTTTGATAAGAACCTCTACTTACTAGAATATCAACAAGTGCATTAACCAGTTTTGTTTTTTCTTCTTTGTTAAGCTCAGCATAGGTACGCCAATGTTCTCCATTTTTTAGTTCAATCTTTAAATCATTCAATAATTGCACTGCGCGATCTTCATTGTAGCTTATGCCAGGTATATAAGGATCGTCGCTTAATGATAAAAACTGTATTAGTGAGCGTGCGTATCTTCCATAAAAACATAAATCATTCTCTATTGCTACCTCATCCTTTGCAACGCCCTCTTCTAGTATATATCTATTCATTCCCTGAAATGGCGCTTGTTGATCAGCAACTGCGCCAGTTACTGCAAGATCAACCCTATTACGAAAAACCAAATATGCAGTGCTTGCAGCGCTTAATTCCATACCACCATCGAGACTAAATAGCATACAATTTACATGAAATTTTACATTCATTTTAAGCGGCTGGTGATGATCGATGATAATTATATTCGCATTCTCAGTAAGCTCATTAACTCTTTCATTGCCTGATCCGAGATCAACAAAAATAATCTCCTTTTCATTATCATTTTTTAATTTTTCAATTACTTCATCATCTAATTTCTTAATGCATAACCTGCGGAATTTTTTATTTTCATTTAAAAAAGCGCTTGCAACAATCGCGCCACTTGCTAATCCATCAGCGTCATAATGATGTACAATAATCGGATCGTGCATGCTAAGTGCATATTCTCTAGCGCGAGCGCAATAGTCTAAAAATTCCATACTTTCGTTTGTTCGAGCTCAAATTTATTAATCTAATCTTTATATTTAATTCATGAGCGAAATAGCAATCAATTTTGGATTATCTTTAGTGCATCTATTTGTTGGGTTAATTAGTTCTGTTCTATCAGTATTTTTTGGCTTGCGTCTATTGGATAAAATGACCGGTTATATTGATGAATGGAAAGAGCTTAAGAAGGGGAACATCGCGGTTGGTCTTTTATTTGTGAGCGTCATTCTATCTGTTCTTATAATGATTGCGCCAACTGCTCTCTTATCTATGAGTCTAATAGATAAATTTAATCCTGCTTCTGCATTTTTTATTAATGTGTTTATTGCATTTGCGAATATCTTCCTAGCAACGTTTTTCGCAATATTCTCGCTTTATATAAGTTTTCAGGTTGCAGATAGATTAACATTGGATATAGACGAATTAGCTGAATTGAAAAAAGGCAATACTGCGGTTGCGCTAATGATTTCTGCGATTTTATTAGGCATAGCAATAGTAGTAACAAGATTTATTACAGAAATGGTTAGTAGTTTGAATTTGGTTGGATTTGCGCAGTAAAATTATTCATCTTTATATTTTCTGAATCGCCTAACTGCTTCTTGACTCTCTGTTGGATCAGGAGGTTGGACAACAAGACGGACGCTTTGTGAAAATCTTCGTTCACCTTTTGGTCTGTCTCTAGTCATAAACTCACTTGTGAATCTTGCTCTTCCAAGATGAGTTGGTGCGCCATCTTCACCTAATTTTATTGCATGAATCCCTCTTAATCTACCTATTTTAACTTGCATCAATGCACTTGGACTTTGCGGATGACGTGTTTCTAGATCAACAATCGCAGGTTTTCTGTCAAGTTTTCTTCTCATATAATCAGTTTTATTATCATTATCTATAACATTTTATTAATGTTTGTTTAATCTGGCAATGATAATATCATTTGCATCCCTTGCCCAAAGCTTGCAACATCACATCCTTTGGAATAACTGCATAGCCCATAAGATTTTTTAAAATCTGACCAGTGTCCATTATATCTCCAAATATCAATATATGTCACTTCTGGTTTGTAAACTCGTATATCCTCTATGTTTTTCGGTGGATCTAATGATGGGTGAAATGACAAAAATGCAACCGCCTCACCTTTTTTTACCTTGTGAATAGCAGTCCCAGGTGGATTATCTGCTCTTTCAGTTGCTACTGCCCTTGCATTAAAAGTTTTCGGATCTATTGCATATTTTACAACCTTGGCATCTGCACGCACGCCTTTATCCCAAGTCCATATTGTGTAATTAATCTCATTCGGATAGTCTGTCTTTTTTTCTGCAGCTACAATTAGTAAAGCGCCAAAAATCAAAATTAAAACAAACATAATTGCTAGTTTAAAATCCATATTTCCACCCTTTTATATAACTTATATGCTATTATTTAAATTCTCTTTGTTAATTATTCTTTTATTTTCAAGTGATTTTATGAACATCCCTAAATCCAACTTCAGCGAATGGTATAATTCAATTCTAAAAGAGGCAGAGCTTTGCGATCTACGCTACAATCTAAAAGGATTTATAGTTTTTATGCCCTGGAGCGTAGCGAGTATGAAAAAAATGTACGCACTTTACGAGGCAGAGCTAGAGCAGCATGGTCATGTACCAGCTTTGTTTCCAGCATTAATTCCAGAAGAATATTTACTAAAAGAAAGCGAGCATGTTGCTGGTTTTGTTCCTGAGGTGCTTTGGGTTACCGAAGCCGGGAACACGAAACTGGAAACTCGCTATGCAATGCGACCAACTAGCGAAACAGCAATGTATCCAATGTATGCATTATGGATAAACGGTCTTAAAGATTTACCATTAAAGATATATCAAAGCTGCCAGGTATGGCGCCATGAAACAAAGGCAACTAAACCATTTATTCGCTCGCGCGAATTTTATTGGATAGAAGCACATGATGCATTTGCTACTTATGATGGTGCGCTTGCACAGGTTAAAGAAGATATGGAAATAGCTGAGCAAGTAATTCATAAGAATTTTGGTGTACCATTTTTATTTTTCAAGCGTCCTCAATGGGATAAATTTGCAGGTGCAGTTGATACATATGCAGCTGACACATTAATGCCAGATGGTAAAGCACTTCAACTTCCGAGTACTCATTTGCTTGGCCAGAATTTTGCTAAGGCATTTAATGTTAAATATACAGATGAAAAAGGAGAATCGCAATATGTTTGGCAGACATGTTATGGTCCGGCTATTTCGCGAATCTATGCTGCAGTAATTGCAACGCATGGGGATGATAAAGGTTTAATATTGCCATTTGATATTACACCATTGCAAATCGTTATAGTTCCAATTCATAAAACTGAAAATCGCGAAAAAGTAATGAAAGAATGCGAGAAAATAAAAAAAATGCTTAGCGAAACTTACTCGATTAAGCTTGATGATAGTGAGAGTACTCCTGGATATAAATTTAATCACTGGGAAATGAAAGGCATTCCATTTCGTATAGAACTAGGCGAGCGCGACATTGCAGATAATTCATGTATTTTAGTTAGGCGGGATAATAGGGAAAAAATAAAAGTAAAGATTAATGATATACCAAAAAAAATTAATGAATTGAAAGAAATTTATAATAAAAGTTTGCTAGATCGAGCAGATAAATGGTTTAAAGAAAAATTAAGTAAAGCAAATTCAATTGATGAGTTAAACACTACTTTAGATAAGAACGCTGGCTTCGTTCGTGTTTCATTTTGCACAGATCAAATGCAAAGCGAGGCATGTGCTGATATCGTAAAAGATAAATGCAAAGCAAATGTTCGTGGTTCGCTTTATAGTAGCAAAGATGTGCCGAAAGCAGAGAAATGCATTGCATGCGGCAAGAAAGCAGAGATTTATTTATATGCTGCGAGGCAATATTAGTTATGTTTTATAAATACCGAATGGTGGGCTTATGTTAGAAATTATCTCAGGCTTCATAAACCAAAATTTAAAATTCATAAATCTTTTACTTATTCTTATTATTCTATTTTTTATAAAAGATTTTCTTTATGAAGCTGCTTGGCTAGCAGCAATATTAATCCCTTATTTTCTTTTGACCTATAAGTGGGATCTTAGTTTGTTAGAACGCGCTTTGCTCTCATTACCATTGGCAGCACTTTCTATGAATATTCTATATCTGCTTGCTGTTTGGAGCATCCCAATACCAGGTTTTCTGATTTATGCTGCGGTATTCGGTTTGCCTTTGATTGTTGCATTTGCTTTTTATAGGGATAAATTTCTTGCTGATATTAAAATTATTATGGTCAACCATCTAAAAAATGTAAATTTTATGTTTGTTGCTATAATTATAATAGTAGTTTTATTTAGTTATCATCGTCTTTTAAATTTTGAGCTTATTCCGATGGGGGATGCACCAGGACACATTGCAAGATTATACTTTGTAACAGATTCCCTCCTATATCACGAAACAATATTTGATTGGTACGACAAGCAACAACTTGGTTACCCTATATTCACATTTGATCCGCCACTATCTTTTCTTTTTGGAGGTGTATTCTATTTCTTTGTAGGTGGAGATGTTATAAAAAGTTTTAATTTTTTGTTTTTGTCATTTATTGTTTTTATTGCACTTGGCATTTTTCTGCTATCTCGTTATATTTTTAGAAGTAGCTGGTGGGGGTTTGCAACTTCCTTGGTATTTAATATAACCCCCCTTTTTGTATTCCTTTTTTATGTTTCAGGGATTTATAAAAATTTATTTGGATTTGTTTCAATGCCAATATTTTTATATTTTCTAAAATCAATAAATAAGAATCAGCTGGATAGATTTTGGTTGATCTTACTTCTCCTAGTGTTTGCTTTTTTGGCTCACCCCTCGGTTGGCCTGGTTCTATTAATATTCATTCCATTCTTTTGTGGTGATAGTTATAAGTCTACCTTAAAAAATCTTTTTAGTGTGGTCAGTTATTTATTTAAATTATACTTCTTTTTCTTTTTTTTAACTGTCTTTTTCTTTGTACCAATAATCACTTATTTTGGGTATACTGCTGTGTCACCTGAAGCCAGTTTTAATGTTGATCTAGACAACGTCTATCAAATCATAGTAAGATCTCTGTTTTCTGAACCAACAATTAGTGATTTAAATTTTAATGTAGGGTTTCTTTACGGTTTATTTTTTTTAGCTTCATTTTTTATAATAATTTATGATCATTTTGTTGCTAAAATAGAAAAAGAATTAACTACCACTATACTTTTCTCTATTCTTGGCTTAGTATTTGTAACTTTGGTAAGTTGGCTAGAACTAATCGAAAGAGTCTTTGTTGGTATTGAGAGAACATTGCCGTTTTTTATTCTTTCTTATAGCTTTGTGATCATTTATCTATTCCGTAGGGTTTTCTATTACTTTAAGAGTAAGGTTAATACCTACTCTATTCTTACTATCTTTGTATTATTCTTATTTGTTGCGCATTACATTTTTCTAACAAATGAGAAAATTGGTATTTTTGGCGACGAAGTATTTTATTTGATGAAGCAGACTATAACAGCTAATCCTAGTTCTTTTAACTGGAGTTCAAGGTTGATATATTATGGTACCCGCGTTAGTTCTATATATAGTGCATTTAATATTTTTGCTCACGCATCTACTAACGGGAGAGATTTTTCTCAAGGTCAGCATACAAATATAAATATGCGGCTAAGTAGGAGTGAATACACCGGAGAAATTCTTCCAACTAGCATAAGTGAGGGGGATGCTGTAAAATTATTTAGAATGACAAATACTAACTATATATTATTTAACACCTGCTACGCTCCAGGTGTAGATTCATTTATAAAATTTTCTTCATGCGAAAACTGTAAGTTTAAGGAAAAGATAATCTTTAGTAATTGTCTACATGTTTTGGTTCTGGATTCTTCTTTTCTAGAAGGTTCGAACATTATCCCAACAGAAGCCAATTATGATTCTTTAAATTTAGAAAAAGTTGATTACACAAGAAAAAATCCAGAAGAGATTCTAATCAAAAATCCAAAATCAAAATATTTATTTGTAAAGGAGGAATACTTCCCACGTTGGCATGCCTTTCAAGAAGGTATCGGTGAAGTTCCAGTAACAATGTCAGATTTAGGTCTTATGATTGTTGAGAATAAGAATGGAAAGGATATAGCTCTAAAATATGAATTATTTTTATGGGAAAAACTATTATTTCTTATTAGCATCGGTAGCATGGTTATTTTAATTTATTATCCTAATGAAAATTTAATTTAAAAACATGAAAAGATAAATTTGCAAAGGTGTTTCTTAAATGTTAACTGAACTTATAGAAGTTGCAAGGCCCAAACAATGGTATAAAAATCTCATTGTATTTGCCGCGATTTTCTTTTCTGTAAATATTTTTAATTTTGACATGTTTTATGCTACTACCTTAGCTTTCATAGCTTTATGTTTTCTTTCTAGTGGTTCTTATGTTATAAATGATATAATTGATGCTGATACTGATAAGTATCATGACAATAAAAAGAAAAGACCTATCGCAGCAGGCAAAATATCTTCCAAGATTGCAATATTGTGGGCAGTTCTACTACTCCTAATTGGATTCATAGTGTCTTCATATATCAATAGATCTTTTTTCCTTATTTCAGCTATTTTAGTATTACTTATGCAATCATATAACCTTATTTTCAAAAATATTCCATTTGCAGATGTTTCAGTACTATCCACTAACTTTATGTTAAGGGCATTTGCTGGAGCTGTTGCAATAGATGTCCCATCTTCACCATGGCTTATACTGGGTGCTTATCTACTTGCATTATTTCTTAGTATCGCAAAAAGGATCTCTGATATGCGCGCATTAGGAAAAAAAGCAATATATTATAAGAAAGTTTTTAGTGTTTATACTCCTGAGATATTGGATAAATTCCTTATTATGTCTGCCACACTTTTGTTTATAACCTATTGTCTATATTTGTTCCTTAGGGCACATCTTAATTTATTATTAGTTATGGCAACAATCCCAATAACCTTTTTTCTTATTTTTAGATACTATTATATTTCTATTCATAATGGAGATCTAACCCGCGACCCAGAAAAAGTATTTAGCGATATACAAATGGTTATTGGGATGTTATTATGGCTCGTTATACTTTTCATTGGTTTCTATGTTTAGTTTATATGTTTTATTGAAAATAATTACAGTGATTCAACATGTCAAAACCAATAGTTGCCACTGTTAAAACAACCCCAGAAACAATCTTAGATGATTACGCTAAAGTTATGCACAATGCCAATTATAATAAAAAAATAAAAAAAGATATAACAACACTCCTAAAGCTTAATTTATCCTGGTCCCTATACTTCCCTGCTTGTTCTACGCAGCCTTGGCAACTTGAGGCGGTTATCCGCACCATGCAGCTTGATGGATACAAGAATACTTTACCAGTGGAAAACGAAACAGTAGTAACAATACCAAGAAAAGGTGCAGCACTTAACAAATGGGATTCTATATTCAAAAAATATAAGCTAAATTTTCAGCCTCTTAATGAAGTAGAATGGGTTAGATATAAAGCAAAAGGAGAGATACTTGCACTTTATGATATTTTTGGTGAGAATGGACACGAAATACCAAAGATGTTTATTGGCAAAAATGTAATTCACCTACCTACTATGAAATGCCATGGGCACACAGTAATAACAGGCGCAATAAAAAATGCATTTGGTGGTTTGATAACAAAAAAAAGACATCATTGCCATAAAAGAATACATGAAGTGCTTGTTGATTTACTTACCATTCAGAAAGAGATACATCCATCAATATTTGCTGTAATGGACGGTACTATCTGCGGCAGTGGTGCCGGGCCAAGAACAATGATCCCAGTTGATAAAGGATATGTGCTAGCTAGTGAGGATCAGGTTGCGATTGATGCTATAAGTGCAAAAATGATGGGTTTTGATCCAATGCAAATACCTTTTCTTAAGATTGCGCATGATAAAGGATTAGGCTGTGCTGATTTAGACCAAATTGAAATTGTTGGAGAGCGAATAAAACATATTAATTTTGGTTTTAAGACTGGTAAAAGTCCAATTATATTTTGGGACCAGGTATTCAGAAAAGGTGCACTTTCCTTTTTAGAACCGTTGCTATTTCATACACCATTGTTTAAGTTCTGTATTTGGGCTTCAGAAACTTACCACGATAACATATGGTACCCAACAATCGGTAAAAAGAGAATAGCGGATTTTTCTAAAACAAGATGGGGCAGGCTGTTTGATAGATACTAAACTACAGAAGTTTTTTTATCATCTTGACAATTTTTGTTCCAACATGATAGAAGATGCTATTTTGTTTTCCCTGTATCAAGGTTCTTCTTGATAACAAATGTTTTCTTAGCTCTTCTTCATCACTAAATTCAGGTATAATTGTGATGCCCTTTCCAAGCTCTGATACGAAATGAGAATCGCTACCAGCGGTTATTGTCTTATTATGTGATTTAGCAAATGATAATGCCTTATCAACATCTTTCCATAAAACTATTCTTGAATTATAAGCTTCTATTCCATCAATTCTTTTAAGATCGCTATCGTTTATATTCGTAGGATCAAGATGTTTCCTTAATCTATCAAAAGGATGTGGGATTATTGAAATTGCACCCTGTTCTTTTATTCTGTCTAAAACCTCTGTTAATGTTCCAGGTTTGATTTTCTCGTTAACAAACAATGCAATAATCTCGCCATTATCAATATCAATCTCTTCCCCACAGATAAGACGAATTCTATTTTCAGATTTTAAACTAAGATAACCTTCTATGCTATTATGATCGGTTATGGCAATTCCATTCAATCCTATTTTTAATGCTCTATTGACGAGTTGTTTTGGGTCAGTAAATGAATCTCTAGAAAATTTAGTGTGATTGTGAAGATCAAATCTCGAATCCATTTAAAAGATTAGTTACGTAACATATTTAATCAGTTCTTGTTCTAAATAAAATAAATCCTATTAGCCCCGTCGTCTAGTGGTCTTGTTGTTTAACACCATAAAAGGATGCCAGCCTTTGGAGCTGGATACATCGGTTCGAATGAACTTTTTTAGGGAAAAAAGTTCACAAAAAACTGCTTCGTTAATGGAAGCATATGAAAATCCGATCGGGGCTACTTATTTTTTCCATAAACAATTAGTTTTGATCAAACTTTTTCTAAAAGTTTGAAGGGCTCGTAGTCGATTCTAATTATAAATTAGCGAAATCGGTAAGACGCTACTCTCACACAGTAGAGACATGGGGTTCAATTCCTCACGAGCCCATTTTTAATTTTATTTGAATAAATCAAGTTATGCAAAAAAGGCTTCTTTCTATTTATAAAGAATTGTTAAATCAATTCGGCCAGCAAAAATGGTGGCCTGCTGATTCTGCTTTTGAAGTAGTTGTTGGCGCGATATTAACTCAGAATACTAATTGGAAAAATGTTGAGAAGGCGATAGCAAATTTGAAAAATGAAAATAAGTTAAATGAAAAAGCGATATTGGAAATAACTATTAGCGAATTGGAAAATTTAATCCGCTCCAGCGGCTTCTATAAACAAAAGGCAGAGCGGTTAAAGCTTGCTACTAAAAAATGGTTCGAACTTAAAGATAAAAATGATCTATCTATTGATGTGCTTCGCAAAGAATTATTATCAGTTAAAGGAATAGGAAAAGAAACGGCAGATTCTATCATTCTTTACGCCTTCGAGAAGCCAATTTTTGTTATTGATGCGTATACACGAAGATTTTGCAAAAAATATTTTAATTTTGAATCCAAAAATTACGATGAATATCGCACTTTTTTCGAAGATAACCTGTCGCAAGATTTAGAACTATTCAAGGAATATCATGCGCTTATTGTGGAATGGGCGAAAAATACAAAATCATAGTTCAATCTATACCTAATTCTTCCTCTAATCCTGCAATCTTAACAGCTAAATAGAGCTGCCTCACCCTACTAACTATCTCAAATCCAATCGCGTATATTACTGGAAGTAAAGGGGGTGCAAAAAGCACTGGATCCCCTAATTCGTGCTGTATAAGTTTATTTATTGTAAATGGGTTTCTAAAGGCTTCTTCGATACCAACAATAACTTCTAGGAATAGCATACTTGCTGAAACCTTAAGTGCAATATCCCAAACTCTAAACATCTGTCTCTCGACGTCGAATTCTTTTCCTTTTGTTTCTATTAATTTTTCTCTTTTTTCAGTGCGGATTTCCACCATATCTCTATTATCTGGCTGCTTTTCTATCTTCTCTTTGAATTTACCAGCTATTCTGCTGAATGTTGGAGCGTATCTTCTGATTCCGGTTTGAGTTTTATCAGTAAATATTAGTTTCATTTATGCCACCTTATTTCGTTCTATAATCAAACTTTCCTTTGTATCTTTTTATTGCTCTATTAAGTTCCTCTACTTTTTTAGTTGTAAATGCGTTAGCCTCAACAATATAATTGTTAAAAGCCGGAGAACCAGTAAAATCAATGTTAGTTGACACATGTCCTGTAGAAAGAGTGACTGCAAGGCCGTGCATTGCTTCCATTGCCCGCTTCGTACTATCGTCCATACGTTCTGGTATTTTCAAACTTTCAGTCATTCTTTTTTGAAAGTTCCTCACTTTAGCTCCTTCCGTTGGTTTGTCTTTAGAGGATAATAGATCTGTTATCTGTGTCCTAAGCTGTGTGTCTGAAATTCCATTTTCTCTCGCCGTGTTTCTTGCGGTATATAATAACAGTTCTTCAAGAAGTACAAGTAACTCATCAAGATCACTAATCAAACTATGAAATATGCTCCACCCGGTTTGACCATTAGAAAAAGTATCTTCTCCATGTTCGTATAAATAAAGCTGATAATCGCCTGCTTCGATACTTGCCTCTATGAATTTTACTTGTTCCCCAGTTAGATATTCCTTGTATTGCATAATTTCTCTAAGTGACTCAATTGCTCTTTCCATCTCAGGTCTAAAATAATTTGCATTCGTAAACATTCTTGAATATTTAAAACAGTTTTCGTGTAAATCAATCGATGCTTTAAGTAGAGTACTAAGGAACTTTGCCCTTTTCTCTTTTACTGTTTCCTCGACCTTCTCAATTTTTTGCTCTTTTTTAGTTGTTTCTTCTTTCAAAACACCGAATGCTCTAGCGAATGTCGGAACATGTCTCTTAATTCCGGTTTGATTTTTATCAACCAGTAACAATTTCATTTTAACCACCTTATTTAATCTTCTCTAACACTAACGGCGATTCTTATATATTTTAATATTTCTAACAAAAATTTCAACAAAATTAGAAAGATTTATATACTTTTTCTTATTATGTAGTATACCTCCTCGGATAAAAGAGGCAAGGGAACCCAGTTATCCTCCCCTCCCCTTGAAGCTTTTAGGAAAAGCTTCACCAAAACTGCGAGTAAAAAGTTCATTTTCATAAAATCCTCCCGAAATAAGAATCAAAACTCACGACTCAAAACTCAAGACCCATGATTAGCCTTAGACCAGTTGGCTGAATGCATGTGAAACCTCCCACTGTGCCCAAGCTAGATAAGCTAGATTGGCGCATACTCTACGAGCTCGACCGCAACGCGTCACAGTCACTCGCAGAAATCGGCAAACGCTTGCATGTCGGTAGAGATGTAATGCACTATCGCGTTAAGCGATTGGAGCGCGAGAGAATAATAAAAAATTATATAACAATAATAGATTATGGAAAAATAGGCTACATGAGTGGTTCGATTTATCTTAAGCTTCAACATGATACCCCAGAAATCCAAGAAGAAATAATGAACTATTTCAAAAACGATCCGCGCGTATGGTGGCTAAGTTTTCGTGATGGTAATTATGATATTGCGCTAACTTGGTGGGCAAAAGATATTGTTGAACTAAAAGAAGCGGAAAAAAATTTACTTGCAAAATATAGAAAATATTTTAAAGAAATAAAAACACGACCGTACAACTCGCTTACAATTTTTCCAAGGAATTATTTCATAAATTGGGAAAGAAAAAAAACTGACTCATTTGTTATAAAAACAAAGGTTGAAAAAATCACCAATGAAGATGACGAACGAATATTAGCGCTAATTGCAGAAAATGCGAGATTAAGTTATGTGGAAATCGCAAATAAGCTTAAATTAAGCGCAGCGCAGGTTTTCTATAAACTAAAATTATTACGTGAAAAGAAAATAATTCTAGGTTCGCGCGCGGTAATTGATTGCGAGCTTTTAGGTTACCAATGGTTTAAAATTGATTTTTATCTCGATGATTTCACGCAGGCTGAAAAAATATATTCTTATGTTGCATCGCATCCAAACGTAGTTTATGCATACGATAGTTTAGGAGGTGCGGATGTAGAATTTGAAGTGGAAGTCAAGAATTATGACGAATTGCTAACAATCGAAAATGAAATTAAAAAGAGATTTGGAGATTCAATTCGCTATACTGAACATTATATGTTTTTCAAAGAACAAAAGATTTTGTATTTTCCTTCTTTTTAAATAAATTCAAATTAGCACACTTATAGCAACTAAAAAACCTCACCTTTAAAAACCTTGTTTTTGTTTGCATAAGTCCGATTAATAGGAGGTGTTTCCCATGCAGGTAGTATCGCCTCATCGTGCTGCCCAATCTGTAACAAGGGATGGCGTTGGCAAGTTAGTGCAAGCTAGAGTTCCGCTTGCAGATGCACATTTATCTTATTTTGATCGCTTATCAAGTTACTATAATGACCAAGTAGCTCCTAAATGTACTGCCGCGGGATATAGACCCCCAGCACTTCAGGATCTAGCTGATGAAAGAAGGAAAAGATTAGCTGTCGATTCTTATATAATAGGTGATATAGGGCATATAAGCGTATTAATCCATGCAGCGCAAACTGGAGGAACTAACGAAGTTCAGCTATTGCGTTCCAAACTACTTAATGCATCTGATAGCGAAGTATGTACTAGCACTGTTATAGACGGTCCAGCGTTGGGCAAGCAGCGAAATGAGCATATAGAAGCAATTGATAGATTTCTTGAAGGCCTTGTTCGCCTTGCAAGTAATATTCCATCACATGAACTTCCAGTTATAACCGGTCAGGTTCTTAATGGGGTTTATGTGGAAAAATATCTTGCTGCTGGCGCTTCCTCTGAAGTTTCTGGAAGGCAAGTATCTGTAGTTGGTCAAAATACATTTCCCCTTTATAGAGTTCAAATACCTAAAGGTAATGGTAGCAGTGTTCATAGGTTAGGCACAGTCGTGTTCAAATTAGATACGCTAGCCGTAGAGCAGACAAGTTTAGACGGTACTGCAATACATAGGAGAACTACCATGAGTAAGGTTGATCTTGCTGCAGCAATAAGAGCAGGAGCTAATGGAAATGGGCGCAAGGATAGTCCACAAGAAGATATTTCTATTACATTAACGGTAACATACGGACCAGAGGGTATATCAGTTAGAACAGCATATGAAAAACAAGGTAGAAGAGAGACTGCTGCAGATTTGGATTATGCGAACGCTTTAGTTTCATTTACCAGCGCAGGTAGCGAAACATTTAGAGATACATTTGTCGCACGAGCTGAGTTAAAACCGGAAACATGGATGAGCATTGGTTTGCCAAAATCAGGTGCTAACCCAGATCTTCCCATATTTTTATTTGCAAATAATACAGACGGCGCTCTATTCTCAGTTTTAGGCGCTTTCAGATCGCGTATTAGCAGGGTAGAATTTCTAACAGCAGTATATGATGATGTTGCATTGCTGGCGCACGTTGGGGCATCGGATATTTTTAGAGCAGTGAATAATCAGCCGTGAGCCAACGTTTCGTGTCTACGGCCCACTGCTCAGGGCTCAAGGCTTTAATTCTATATTATCAGATAAATATTTATGTCAAACTTACAAATAACATTTCTCGGAACAAGCGGTGGTGTGCCAACACCAAAGCGTGGCATGCCAAGCATCGCAATAAAATGGAACGGAGAAATTTATTTATTTGATTGTGGCGAAGGAACGCAACGCGCAATGATGCAAAGCAAAGTTGGTTACGGCAGTATAAACTCAATTTTCATTTCGCATTTGCATTTAGATCATTTTCTCGGTGTTTTCGGATTAATTGAAACACTGCATCTTTTGCAGCCTTCACCAAAGCCAATTAGTATATACGCACCAGAATATTTCGAATTGATTAACAAATACAAATTTATTACTCTGGACAAAATAAAACCTCGTGGCGGATTGCTTTTACAAGGAAATGATTTTTCTATAAGTGCATTTACAGTTAAGCACACTAAAAATTCTTACGGATTTATTTTCAAGGAAAACGATCGAAGAAAATTTGATGAAGAGAAAGCGCATGCGCTTGGTTTGCAAGGAAGAATGTTTTCAGAGATTCAAAAGAAAGGTTCTCTTGTAATAAACGGAAAAAAGATTTTACTTGACGATGTAAGTTGGATAAAACCAGGTCGAAAAATAGTTTATTCTGGTGATTGTGCACCATCAGAGAATTTAATAAAAGTAGCAAAGGATGCAGATTTGCTTATTCACGAATCAACATTTGCAAACGATAAAGAGGACGAAGCAAAAGAAAGAATGCATACTACCTCAAAGCAAGCAGCGATGATTGCGAAGCAATCAAATGTAAAGAAATTAGTTCTTACTCATATTAGTCCGCGATACAGCGAGGAAGAAAGTATTAAAAATTTACTCGGAGATGCTAAATCAGTATTTAATAATACCATAGTGGCTAACGATGGTTTGATCGTCGAGGTATAACTCATACGACGATAATCTAATATTCGCTATTAAGCGTAATTCGCTCTTTAGCGAATAGTTTATACGGCTATTGTCTACCTACTATTAGTTTATTATAAACAATTGTTTATAACGAAGCAAAACCTTTATAAACATTGTGTTTGACAACTTTCTAGTTTCAATATACAATGATAGAGAGGTTTCTCTATCATATTTTGGACCTTGTATCCTCGAAATGAGTGGTACTAAACTCCGTCGGTAATTATTATATATAAAGCGGTCCATTGCGACGGAATTAAATTGAGGGAAATACGATACGTACGTATTTCTGAAAAATCTGAGGTGAAAAGATGAAAGTGAATTTAAAGAAAATAGGCGCAATGGTTGCAGGTGCAACTATATTAGCAAGCTCTGTAGCATTTGCAGGCTTGATGTATGGCAATACAGTATTAGTAAATGACCAAGGTAACACAGCAGCTAAAGTAGTTGTTGGTGAAAAAGCATTAGCAAGCGATGGTGTTGCAGCAGCAAACATAGCAGCAGCAATCGCATCAAATGCATGGAAATCAACAGTATTTACAGCATCAGTTAGCGGTGATCCAACATGTGCAGTAGGTGGTGCAGCAGGTGAAGCAGGTGCATGTGCAATTTCAAATGAAAAAGCAAAATTAGAAATTTCTGTTCCAGGTTCTGCAACTCCAGGTACTTATACTTTAAAAACATTAGTTGGGGATCTTACAGATAGAACACTTTTAGATAGAGGTTTAGCCTCACAGGGTAACTATACATTGTCAACTACAGAAACAAATGACGTCGATGCACATCCATTCACGGTGAGTGGTTCAAATACAGGTTTAAGTGGTGTTTCAGATCAGGAAATATATAAGATTGGTTCAGATCAGTTTTCTCCATTTCAGGAAGTAGCTGTCACTGACGCGGATGCTGGTAAAACTTATAAGGAAAAACAAGCTTTATGGATAACAGCACACTCTCAGTACCGAGATGTTTTAGATGCAGTTGGCGGCAGATTCAAAAACTTTGTTTATCAAGTAAAGTTTACTCAGGATCAATACGGTATTCCGGTGTGTACCAAATCAGTAAATGGCAGCTGGGAATATAACAGTGCTGCATGTACTACTGCAAATACAGATGCAACCCAAAATCACAAGGTAAAGATTAAGTTCTTAGGAAGTGATTGGGTAATTACCAAATTAGATAATACCGGTGTAGCTAATTCAAACAATGAAACAGGAGTACAAAGCGGTGGTGAAATTAACCTTGCTAAAGAATCTGTGGGTGGCATTATAAATGTAGGTGAATGTTTGGATGCTGCTGGCGGTTTGAAGGTCTGCCTTGACGACATTAAAGAAGGTTCAACATCATCAGAACAAAGCGCAATAATTAGTATAAAAGATGCAAACGGTGCTTTACTAAAGCAAACAACGGTTGCACCAGGAACAACACAGACAATATCAACAACAGGTGGTACACAAGTACGTGTTCGTGTATTCAAGACAGCTCCTGGTTATACATTTGGTGCAAAATGGGCAGATATGTCTGTTATTAGTAATGAATTAGTACTAAAGGATGGTGACAGTGTAGAAGTAAATTCTGATAGAGATAAAAACACCAAATGGAAAGTTAGATTAGCATGGAAGAATAGAGATACCACCTCTACTGGAATGGCTAACTATACAGATCATTTAAGATCTATATTGATATATAGAGATGTTTCAGATTTCTTTAAGGCAGGTGAAGGATACAACCTAATGGAAGACCCAATTGGATTTAAATTTACATATAAAGGTGTATCCTCAGCTACAGAATACGATACACTAAGATATGAGTTTGTTGACATGGGTGGATCTTCGTTTACTTATGTCGCAGATGGATCAACAGCAACTACAAGAGAAGTAAATGCAAGTTATCTAAAAATTTCAACTGGTGTTTCTGGTGGATTTACTCCAACAGTTGGCAGTGGTAGTGAAGTAAGGATACTATTACTAACTGGTACTAGCGATGCTATTAATCAGACTGCGGGCAACGTTTCAAAAGGTGCAAATACAGGTTTTAGTACATTGGATGGAGCTGGCGCAGGAGGATTAATGTCTGGAAGCGTAATTATGAAACTTGAAGGTTCACCGGAAAGATGGGTGTTTGTCGGAAACCTAACTCAATACGCAGGACTTTCACCTGGTTTTGGAAATGATTCATATGTTAACCTGCCATACACTACTGGTGGTTCAGCAGGTACAATTGGCGGTGGCGGTTTAGTAAGAATAGGCTGGGGTTCTTCAGGTAACGGATCAAGTTTTGAAAACTGGGATATCCAAAACGGCAACTACTCTACAGCTACACATGCACAATTAGGCATTAATAGTCTAATTGCTTCTACAGGTGGTGTAGTTATCTTACTATCTGAAGATTCTGGTGAAGGTTTATCAGCAAGTAAACCAAGCGCAGTTGCAGCATTTTTTAACATAACTGCAAAGAGCTTTAACAAGGATTCGCCAAATAGCAGATACTTAAAAGATAAATGTACAGTATCAAGCCCTGCAAACTACAGCAACACACCACTACAAACACATGACCTTGAAGGTAGCATGTTAACTCAAAAAGAAGTTAATTATGTAACACACAGAGGTACAATTTGTAAAGAACTAAGTGACAATGTGTTTACTCTGAAAGTTCCGAAAGGAGCACCAGCAAAGGTAGAATACCTATTAAGTACAGCAGAAGCAGCAACTAGTGAATCATCTGGTTACCAAGCAACACTTGGTGAAGGAGAAAGCTATGAAATACCAGGCACAGGCGGCATTTCAGTAAAAGTAAAAGAAATTACTGAAGACGTTGGCGCATGCGGCGTTGGTACAGGTGCAGCTCCAGCATGTACAGTTGACAGCTCTGGATTAAGTGCAGTAGTTCTTGCTGATGGAAAGAGTCCAAAGGCATCATACGATGGCGCAACAGCAGGCAGCGTTCCACGCAGCCTAGTTGTTCTAGACAGAGATGCATCTGAAACAGATGTATATGTAACTGTCGGTGGTCCAGCAGTAAACGAAGTAACAAAGAAAGCATTGGAAGGTGCAGCAGTAAACTTCGCAACAGACAAGAAAGTAGTTAAAGAGGTTGCAAACGGTAAGAGAATCGTTGTAGCTGGTTTAACTGCAGCTGATACATTAGAAGCAGCACAAGACTTCATAGCAGCATTAAAGAGACAGTAAATTTAGTCTCTTTTTTCTTTATTTTTTATTTTTCTTTATTTTTCTAATTTTTTAATTGTTTGCGGGCGTTTAGGTTGTTTTAGGTAATAATTTTTAGTTGTTGGTTTTTTTTATCGTAATAACAGTTACTTTTATCATTGCTCACTGCCAAAGGCTGAGGGCAGTAACTCCCATTTATAAATATTTCGTAACAACATACTATTATGCAATTTCGCACTTTTTATAATTCTAATAAACCAACGACCAGGAACCAAAGACCCATTAGTGAGAAGGGAGGTTGCGCTAGGAACCGTAGGTTCCTGGCATTTCGCAATGCATTTACTACAGCAGCAGTTATTTTCGCTTCTTTATTGCCATTTAAAGCGCAAGCAATAGACGTAGGTAGATCAACTGGTTCAGCTATTTCTGGAGTTAATACTTTAAGAAACGATGATGGAAGCGTTACCTTTGCATTTACAGGGCAAGAAGGCGAGGTAGTTAAATTTACATTTACTAAAGAAGAATTCGCTGAATTAGTGCGTAAAAAACCTAATAAAAGCGAGTTTGATGCATATTTAAAAGCAAAATTAGATGAAGCAGAAGCTAGGTTAGCTGCATTGAGAAAAGAAGCAGAAAAAGCGCAACCCCCCAGAGAAATAAGATCACCACCTCAGCCAGTTCCACCTCCGCAAGTTGCACCAGAACCAATGCCAAGACCAGAACCACCAAAACCACCCGAACCTGCTCCGCCAACAGAAGTGGCGCCACCACCACAACCTCCACCCGCAGCTCCACCTGAAAGAAGACAAGAACCACCTCCATCTTTACGTGAACCAGGTGAATTTTCTTTTGCAGGTAATGTTCGTGATAAACTCCTTAGAGCAAGAGATGCAGATCAAGTAAGGGATGCTTTGAGATCATATGGTGGAGGGGATATAGCAGATGATGCCATATCTACATTGTCTCCTACGGAAAGAGGACGTCTTGTTGCAATGTTAACACCTGCTCAGCAAAAAGAATACGGAATATCAAGTATCGCAGGACCACTTTTATCCATGCCAAGTGTATTTCCATTTAAAACTGGTGGTAAGGATGGTGCTATGGGGTTTACAATTGCAGGCGTAGTAAATCTTAGTATACCAGAAGATGTTATTCTTGCTAAAAATTATAAAAAAATGTTAGAGTTGGTACGTGCAGGTCTTAAAACAGCGCTTAGTGAAGAACAAGCCCAAATGCCTGCTGATAAGCGTATGTCAAATAGCGATGTCGATGAAGTAGTAGAACGGGTTATGGAAAGTATTGATGAAAAAACACTAGTATCGCCAACTAATAAGATACTAAAGCAGCTTAAAAAAGATGACGCAGCAACAAAAGCATCGCAAAGATGGACAATTCGTTTTGAATACCCGCCAGAGAGTAAAACTGAATATTCTTTAACAGTTACATTCGCTGAAATACGTAGGAAATCAAAAGCAGATATAACAAAAATATTCGAAGCAAAAGTAGAAGAAGCATTAAGCAGTGTCATATCGGATGGTGGAGAGAGAAAAAAAGCAGTTAGAAAAGTTACAAGGGATCTTAGTTCTGTAGTAGAAGAACTTCATGCGAAAGCAGTAAAATTAGATCGAGAATTAAACTGAATAGCTTCTAATTTTAAATTTTCCCAATTGGAAACCTAGTGTTTTCTCATTCTTTTAAAGCCGTCGTCTTACTTTTGTTCTCTTTAGTGACGATGCACTATTATTTTTATCTTGGCATCGTCGGTCGTTTTGGTATCTTACTTATACAAATTTTGCGAGTATTTTAAACTATTACACTATATAATTTATATCGTATGTTATGCACTCGCTGTGGCGCAGAGGCCCATGATTATGGCGCAGATGGCTTAGTTTATTGTAGTAGTTGCTTATTCTATGGCATGAACAAGTCATGCTGGAAATGCAGAATGTATCTCCCAGCATCAGAATTGCAAACGTTCAATGGCCAGTTAACATGTCCTTATTGTATAATGGATCTTAGAGATGAAAATAAACGCATTGAAGAACGTTATAAGGAAAGAGAAAAGAAAAAAGATAAATATGCAGAAGCGTATGCAACCGGCGAGCAATGCGAACGCTGTGGTCGCAATCTTAATACTGTTTTCTATTACAATGGTAAAAAATTATGCTCCACATGCATGGAAGAAGAGAAGAAGGATTGGAAAACCATAGGTGGTGAGCACCCACCAATGGGCATGTATAAAATTAAGCAGGACAAGGCAAAAAAATCAAGTATTGTTGTTGCAGTTCATAAAAAATTAAACGAGTTTTTCGGCCATCTTGTAAAAAGATTCAGGGAAGAAGAGAAAAAAGAGGATGAAAAGAGCGAACAAACAAGAAAAGAAAAAGAAAAAACAAGGCTAGAAGAAAAATTCGGCCAGATGAAAGATAAAGTATTTTTAGAACGACTGCCGAAGGCAAGTGAAAAGATTGAAAAATATAAAATCGAAGAACCAGACAAACTTCCAAAGATAAAAAAAGGTAGAAAGAGAAAGGATAAAAAAGAAAAAGGAAAAAAACTTGGTTTTGAAAAGTTTTCTGATTCAAATAGTAGAAACTAATGCGATAAGTAGGACATTAAACGACCGACGCGAGCAACGCGAGCGCAATTATTTTCTGCGGAAAATAATGCGCATTGACAACCTTTTTGGTTGTCAATTGCGTCTTGACGCTATAGTACATTTTTATAAGCATAATATATTGAAGTTAGAGCGAATAGGTGCAATGCACCGTGTTAGAGCGAACAATAGAGATATTAGTTTGAGAAGTTGACTTATACAATAGTTAGCTTTTTTAATAGAACAGACATATATCTTATGCTTTTAAGGCAATGAGCCTTGAGCCGTGGGCAGTGAGCAAACGTTGGCTCAATGCTCAAGGCCGAAGGCTCAAGGCAGTTGATATTATGATTTCTTATTCTTATCTTCGTGAAATTCAGAAAAAAGAGGTAGAGTCAGCTGCATTAACAAAGTTAGATGGTAGCTTCTATGAGCAGGTTGCAGAATTCTTAAAAAAGAAAAAAGAAGAGGCATTATCTACAAATTCTATTCTTTCTATAAAGGAATATGAAAACATAAAGAAGGTTGTAATTTCTATTCAAAGTAAAAGAGAGGAGAAATTATTTTTACTATCGCTTCGAGGTCAGGCAGTTGATGGCTTGACAGAAAGTGAGAGAACGTTATTTGAAAATATCTCTACTACTGTGCAAAAATACCGCGATAATGTGTTTGAGGTTTTATCAAAGGAAGGTCATGATGCTCCTAGGATCAAAAAGATAAAAATAGTGAAAGATGTGGAGCAGTATAAAGGATTGGATAATAACGTTTATGGTCCATTTAAAACAGGTGAAGAGGCTTTACTACCAATGCAAGAAGTAGAATGGTTGCTTAAGTCACACCTAGCCGAGTTATTATAGAGGTTTTATAAACCCTACGTCGTACTATCTATTTACAACTTTTATAAGATTTATATGCCCAGAGATGATTATGTATGAAATTTCCAAAAGAGATTAAGACATACTGTCCATTTTGCAGAAAACATCACCCACACAAGGTAAAAGTAGCCAGCAAAAGCAAGGCAAGAACAATGGCAGAAGGTAATCGTGCGCACAATCGCAGTTTAGAAGGCCATGGCGGTAAGCGAGCTGGTGAAAAAACAGTAAAAAAACAGGGAAAAAGGCAAAAGCTCGTATTAGAATGTTCAAGCTGTAAGAAAAAGCACGAAAAGGTTCTTTCTGGAAGAACAATGAAGAAAGTGGAATTGAAATCATAAGTTGGCCATGGGCAATGAGCCCTGAGCTTTGGGTAAGTTCGTCTAGAGTTCCCAGTTGGAGAACATGAAATAAGGCTTCATAGATCCAGAGACCTGCGGTCTCTAGCTCTTCAAGAAAATCTTGAAGAACGGTCGACGCGGCATAAGAAAAACAATATACCGCGTCACTATAGAAAATATAGGTAAACGACGGATACGTAATAAAGAGAAATCAGAAGGAAAATATAGTTGGTGAAAACATGAGTGGAAAATTTTTAAGGGTAAAATGTAAATGTGGGACTGAGCAAACGCTGTTTAGCCATGTTACTTCTTCTATAACCTGTACTTCTTGTAATGTCGCTTTAGCAGAGCCCAGTGGTGGAGAAGCAGTAATTTTTGGGAAAATCATTAAAGAGGCTGGCTAATTGGATCTTCCAGAGCAAGATGAGCTTGTTATTGCTATAATAAAAAAGATTCTTCCATACGGAGCATTTTGTAGTCTACCAGAATATAATATAGAGGCATTTTTACATGTTAGTGAGGTTGCCCCACGTTGGATAAAAAATATCCATGAATTTATATCTGAAGGCCAGCGCTTAGTTGTAAAAGTATATCACGTGGATAAGCAAAAGAATCAGGTTGATGTTTCTTTAAAACGCGTAAGTGAAGAAGAGAAAAGGAAAAAGCAGGAGCAGGTTAGCCTAGACAAAAGGGCAGAAAAACTTTTAGAGGTTTCAATATCTGAATCAAAGGTCAAGCTTGATTATGAAACTGTTAAGAAAACAATTATTGATCATTTTGGAGATTTGTTTAGCTGTTTTCAATCTGCATTTGATGATGAAAAAAACATTAATGATTTAGATGTTCCGCAAAGCTTGAAGAATGCAATCATTGAAGTTGCTAAGAAAAATATAAAAAAGGCAGTTATTGAAATCTCTGGAATAGCAAGTATTACATGTTATGATAGCGATGGTATAGATAAAATAAAAGAAATGCTTAATTTGGGCAAGAATATTTCTGTTACTTATCTGGGCGCGCCAAGGTATAAATTTTCTGTTACTAGTGATAACTATAAAAGCGCAGAAAAATCATTGGCTAGCGCAATAGAGCATATAAAAAGTTTTGCAGATAAAAGCAATTGTGATTTTAGCTTTGAGCGGAGCGAGTGAAATGAAAAAAATGAGATTTTGTGTTGTTTGTAAAAAATACACGCTTGAAAGAATTCACTGTGAGCGCAATTCTCTCTCTGCACATCCTGCGCCATTTAAACCAGAAGATGTTTACGGTGATTTTAGAAGGGTTATGAAGGGTTTTAATATTACAAAGAATGATAGATATGCAATATAAGGTGAAAATTTGAGAGAAACTATTATTATAGAAAAAGAAAAGATAAAAGTTAAGAAAGGTGTTCTAGTTGTTGGTCTACCTGGTATAGGACTCATAGGGCGAGTGGTAGGCAGATATTTAGCAGAAGAACTTAAAGGAAAGAAGATTGCAGATTTATATTCTCCTCATTTTCCGCATCAGGTTTTTATGACTAAAAAAGGTGGTCTTAGATTAATTAATAATCGATTTTACTGGGTTAAGGGGAAGAAATATGATTTAATTGTTCTTACTGGGGACATACAAGCAATGTCTACTGTTGGGCAATATGAAGTAGCTAGCGCAATAATAGAATATTCAAAGCGCATTGGCATTAATCTTATTGTTACTGTTGGGGGGTATAGCACTGGTCGCGTAAACGAACATCGCAAAATTTTTGCTGTTACAACCTCTAAATCGCTATTATCTAGATTTAAGAAACTCGGTGTTGTATTTGGCGAGGCGCGCGGTAGTATTGTTGGTGCAGCAGGTTTGCTTCCTGCAATGGGCAAGTTGCAAGGCGTACATGGTATATGTGTTATGGGAGAGACCCATGGCGGCTATGTGGATGTTACTGCAGCCAAAAATATTGTTGAGTTATTATCTACTTACTTAGACTTTGAAATAGACCTTAAGAAACTAGAAGAAAAGGCTAAGGAAAGCGAAAAGGTACTAAAGAAAATAGAAGAGGAAGTACAAAGAAGCATGATAGCACCTTACGAGCCAGGTAAGAAAGGCGTTTCTTATATTCGTTAGGTTTTTATTTGTTCTTTTCCTATATTCAAAGGGAGGTCTTATATGCGTGCTCAGCTTTCGGCTGAAATGCTTATTCTAATTGTAGTTATTCTTGCTATCGTTGCGCTAGTGGCATCGCAATTAACTAAAACAACAGAAAAAACTGGTAAAAGCATTGAAACGCAAAGCGATATAATTGTTAATCGTTCTGAGGCAGCAGTTAAAGGCAAACCTGGCGAGTTTTGTAATGATGATATTCAATGCTTATCTGGTTATTGTGATAAGGATAATTTTAAATGTCAGTAATGTTTATGCGCGCTCAGCTATCATTCGAATATCTAATTATTGCGTTAATTGGTCTAATTCTAATTTCAATATCAATATTTGCTTTAAATAAAATAAGATCAAACGCAGATAACTCTTATGAGAATGTTAAATTTAAAGCAATGAAAGAGGATTTTTTTAATATGGTTGATGAGATTTGCGCACTTGGCAATGGGAATAGTAAAGCGATTAATCTTGCGCAGCAAATAACAATACAATCCGATTCGCGTAATAATATTTTCTTTTTAACTATCTCGAACAATAGAAATTCTGCTGCACACGAAACAAGTTGCGAAATAGATATTAATGGACAGTTTGATAGCGAGATTACAATAGCGAATGATAATGGAAAAATAATAAATAAATAAAAAAGCCCTAGAAGAGATTTGAACTCCTAACTTCCTCCTTACAAGAGAGGCACTCTACCGATACTCGCTCTTTATAATTAGTAATAAATAGCTTTGAGTTACTAGGGCATTATACGTAAAAAATATGTGTGAAGATAGCTATTTAAAGACTTGTTAGGATAGAATATTTAACTATTTTTACTACTTTAGAGGTTTTAATATGGGTAAGTTTCCTGAAGCAGATGCTCGCATAATGCAGTTTGTTGTTTGCAGACGATGCAAGTCTAGAAATAAGAAGACATTGGATAAATGCAGAAAATGCGGATCTGTTTTCCTTAGGCCAAAAAGAAAGGACATAAAGGCTAAGAAATAGCATTGATAGAAGGAATTACTTGCCTCGTGCAAGGGCGCTCATTGTATCAACTAGTTTTATTAGATCCTGTAAGGAAAGGCTTCCTAATTTCTTTTTTATCTCTTTTAAGAAGGAAATGTCTTTTTCGAGCAATAAGATAATTACTGTTCTTGATAATTGTTTTTTTCTAAGCGCAGCAATAAATCTAGCACGGGTTAATGGAGGTAATTTTTCCAATGCCTTTTCTGCTGTTTCATCCTTTCTGAGCGTTTTAACTACCTCTTCCAATACAACTATTTCCTGGACTATCTTTGATTCTACTTTCTCCTTTCTCTGCAATGTTTCAACAAATGCCTCTTTTGCTTTTTCCTGCTGTGTAATGGCAATTATCTCGGCTGTTGTATGCTGGTCACTTACTTTTATTTTTGTTGGTCCGTGATAGTCTGGAGGGGTAGAATATTCTCTTTCATTTAATATTTTTTCCAGAAGGTGTGGGTCTACAACAGTATAAATTAGCGGAGCAGCAATCATCGAGTATAAAGAATATCCAGAATGTGTACCTACTGCCTCTTCTATTTTTTTCTGTGTTTCATCTTTGATCGTTACGTTATTTGTTGTTGCTAGTTTTTCTACAGTATTTGTTTCAGGATTATAATAAGTTAAAATGTAGGTTTGTTGAGATCTTGTCTCATCCTTTGTCTCAGCGATTGTTTTTGTTCCTTCGGCTTCTTTAGTTTTTGCCTCTGCGATTATCTCTGCAGCGCCTTGTTTTTTTGTATGCTCCTCTATCATCTCTCTCCCGACAAAAAATTTTATTATATCCTCTGGAAAGAATAGCATTTTTATATCTACTAAAGGTATAATCTCTCTAAAATTATAGCTATATGTAATAGCTGCAACAAGCTTCATTGCCATAAGTTATGTTAGTAGGTGATATTTATAAATAAAATTGCAGGCCTGATTGGGTTGAGCTCAATAGCCCTTCATTTTTGTAAACAAAAATGCAGGGGACAGGATTGACAGCCTTGTTGTCAAATCTTGTGCGACAGCACAAGGCTTTTGAACCTGTGTAGGTACTAAACCACGGAGTCCTAAGCCCCGCGCATTTGGCCGCTTCAGCCACGTTCCGGTCGGTTTTTTTGTCGCCCGTCACGAGTCTCTGCCACCCCTGCTTGAAACCCTTTTAGAACGCGGATGTCGCCAAAGGCGACATAGCGCCCATTGTTCGATGCGTCGAACAATCGGGAAAGGGTTTCATCCCAAAACTCCCAGTATAACTAGAGCTAAGAGAGAAATAAAATTAGAACCCAACTTCTTAAAAATAAATCACTTATTCTCACTCTTTAGATATTCCAGCGTTTCATCAGTTCCAATAACTAGTTTATCAAATAAATCTCTTGGAGAGAATAGTTTTATCTTATCCTTAATCTTTTCTTCTAATTCTTTGATTGCCAGTTCTTTTACTGATATTTTTTGATCCTTAATTCTCTTTATTCTTTCTAATTTGTCTTTAAGCGTTGTTGCGTTTAGATGATTATCTAAATATACATCATCTCTGTTCACAAAGGTTATGTCAGATGATGTTAACCCTTCTCTTGCAGTTCCTTTAATTTTTATCCTTATTATTGCAGAGTTATCTAGTTTTTTAAGTTCCTTTATTTTCTCTTCAACTATCTTTTTTATCTCCTCAATGCCTGCATCTTTAAATTCTAATTCTTCATAGAAAAACTTTCTGCAAGTAATCTCAACAAACTCATGTGTTTTTGCTTTTGTATCATATAATACGTAGCCGCGTGGTGCAGTTTCATCTTTTTTTAGCTGCGTTACAACTGTGCTACCTGGAATTATAAATCGACCGCCAAGTTTTGTTAGCTTACCGTGAATATGTCCATTTATTATAAGATCAAATGGTAATGTTTCTAGCTCTTCAAGCGATATCTCATTTTCAGCATTGGGGATTAATTCTTTTATTGATTGGTGTAGAACTAGAATTTTCAATGCGTTCGGATTTGGCTTAAAATTTTCCAATGCCTTCTTAAGCGCAATACTTGCAAGCTCTTCTGGAACATTACCAAGACCAAATATCTGTACTTTCTCCCCTAAATTATCAAATTCAGCTGCTTCCCCGTGCAAGTACCTAAAAGCGCCCATTGTTGCAAGCAGTTGTGCAGGATTAACCATCCCCTTACTTCGTCTTTCGTGGTTCCCATGTATTGCAAAAATTGGTTTTTTTACTTTCTTTAGTATTTCTACAGCGCGATTAAGTGTTTCTAGCTTAGGCGTTTTTGTATCAAATACATCGCCTGCGTAGATAATTAGATCTGCCTTTTTATCAGCATCTAAAAATGCATTCTCTGCCTGAATGTAAGAGTCTTCTTCGAATCTTGCATAGCCAAAATGAGTGTCAGAAATGATTGCCAGTTTCATTTTTATTGCCCCTTGCCAAGGTATTTAAGAATTCTGATATAGATAATATTATGCTAGAAGAGCTTTTATTGACTATTGTTATTATTGTTATAATTCTTGTTGTAACCTACTTTGTCACAAGGCCATAATTCTGGCTTTGAGCCTTAAGCACTGGATCATGAGCATATTTTTAATTTGTTTTATTCTTCTTTATATCTACTGTTTCTGGTGTTAGAAATACATAGAACTGTCGACGTGGCCTAAGTAATATATTAGTCCACGTCACTATAGAGAACATAAGTAATACGACGGTTTTAGAATAATGAGAAACCAGAAGTAGTACATAGTTGGGCCCGTAGCTCAGCCAGGTTGGAGCGTTCGTGCAAAAGCGACGAAACTGATAGAAACTTTAGTAAAAGTTTCATCAAAACTGGCACCTTAAGGTTTTCAGAGATCGAAAGGTCTTGTGTTCAAATCACAACGGGCCCAATATTTATATTATAGCGCGGGTAGGTAGTTTGTTTTGTAATTCTTAATCATCGTATAGTATTCGTATCTCTTTATGTCTTCGGGGAACTCTTTTTCAAATCCATCCATTATCAATATGAACTCTCTGAAATCCTTTACTTCTAAATCGAATTCAAAATGCGAAGTGATCAATGTTCTTTCTGTATATATAACGTTAGAGTGTGAAAGGATTCTCTGCATTATCTGGCTATATCTTGCCATGTTGCTAAACCATAAATCTACTTTATAGTATTGATAACCTAATTTTTCATAATTAAGCATAGTCCTGAATCCTACAATTACTTTCTTCCTTATTAATTGCTTTAGTCTATCTCTTGCAGTTACTACTGAAGTTCCTGATTTCTTTGCTATGTCTACTAATGATTCTCTAGCATCTGTAGAGATAATTGTCAATATCTTGAAATCCAACGCATCCATATCTTCTTTTCCTGTTTTTTGGGATATCGTGAATTGTAACTTTTCTTTGCCATCATTAGCCAGATAATTTCTGCTAAATTCAGTGTATCTGGTTTTTAGTGCTGAGTGATAGTTGGAAAAATAAACACCAAATTTTTCTATTAGCCCATACCAAAATTCTTCATATTGCCAGGTATCCTTTACCCAAACATCAAAACTTATATGATAAATTCCTGTAATTCTGAAAAGAAGATTAACATTCTTATGATCTTTTAGATATTTTAGTAGTTCCTGTTTTTTAGTTTCCGGTATTCCTTCTGTCTGGATATAAAGACGAAATAGTAGAAATCCAAGCTTGGAATAATCTATGACCGTATAAAAACCATCAATTATTTCATTCTCTATTAGTCTATCTATTCTGTATTTTACAGTATCCTTCTTAGTTCTGACTTTCTTTGCAAGTTCCGAGTAAGCCTGTCTGCTATCCCCGTCCAGCTCACTTAAAATTTTTCTATCTAAAGAATCTAATTGGTACATATTCCTATTTATTTAAGTAAACTAATTAAAAACTTTGTGTTTTTCTGAAAAATTGAGGTGGTATTTATTTATATAAGATTAGTTATAGTTTGTGTATCTTAGGTGATTATGATGGTACAAAAATCAGTTGGAACGGATTCAGTAAAAAGATTAGGCTCACGAGAGGCGCAAACGCATCTAGATAAGCTTTTTGAAAAATTCGATAAGCCAAGACCAGTTCATTTAATTTCAACTGGCGGAACTATAGAATTCCAGTGGAATCGGAAAAAAGATTGTATGGCCATAGGAAGCGAGTCTGTACTTCCACCTTATATTCAGAGTCTTAAACCATATACTACGTTTGATTTTACTACAGTTTGTCTCAAAGATGGTCGCGAAATAACTCAAAAAGACAGAAGGAATATTCGCGACACTGTTTTAGCATCCTCACATGAAAGAATATTAATAGCCCATGGCTGTTTTACTGCCCCCGATACAGCAGAGTATCTTTTGGATGAACTTCCTGCAAATCATGGTAAAACAGTGGTCGTTTTTGGATCCAAGGATCCTTTTGCAGAATTGCTATCAGAGGGTCCATTTAATTTTGGATTTGCAACTGCTTGTTCTGAAATATTAGAACCAGGGGTATACGTCTCCATGGAGGGGAGAATATTTAGGGCTGGAGAAGTGAGCGTAAATAGTACAAGAGCATTTGAAGAAGGCGCTATAACCGCTGATGAAGCACAGCAGAGACTTGATAGCATTTTTGGAAAACTCAACAAACCAGAAACACTGCATGTAGTAAGGACTGGCGGTACAATTGAATCTAGGTGGGAACCTACGCTCGATACCGCAGTTACAGATGTAAATCCTTGGCTTCAGATATACCTAGAGAGAATTGGCCTGCAATTAAAGTTACAATTTACTACTGCCTGTCTTAAAGATAGTAGAGATATAACATACAGAGATAGAAAACAAATTGTTGAAGCTATTACTTCATCTCAAGCTAAAAAAGTAATCGTTCCTCATGGAACATATACTATGGCTGACACAGGTCAGTTTATAAATGAACGATTACCGGAAGATCATGATAAATCAGTTGTTCTTTTCGGAGCAATGATACCGTTAAATGGGTTTGTTCCTTCAGATGCACCGTTTAACTGTGGGTTTGCTACTGGTGCAGCCTTAGTTCTAAAAGCAGGGGTCTATGTTGCGATGAATACGCGACTCTTCAATGCTGAAGATGTTGAAAAGAACAGAAGTGAAGGAAGATTTGAAGAAGCAGAAAACCAATAGTTATCTTATTATCTTTTTGATCTCTTCAATTCCAGCATCTGTCTTTATCCCAGTTTTAGTAAAATGTGTTCTCCCAGTCTTAAATCCTCTCGTCTTTAGCTTTTTTATTACATCATCAATCTTCGGCACACTCGTCTTAATTCTCTTGCAAGTTACATGTAAATCATAAAAATAAGCTGGCATGTTAATTTCGTTAAGCATCAACTTAAGCTTTTTTTCTATCTCTTCTGCATGTTCGTATTTTCTTTTCTTGTTTAATTTAATCATACTTTCAAGAAATTTTTTATCATGCAATTCTCCTAACCAAACAGGCCCAGAATAATCAGTAGTTACTTTGCATAATTTACATTCATTTTGCATGCGTTTGCCGCTGCTGCGAAAACCACATTTATTGCAATAACTAATAAACCCGAATTTTTCAATATTCTGGTGTGCTTTAGCCGCGCCTTTCTCAATTTTTAATAAAACCTTTATGTAATGCCTATCAGAAAGCGAAAATAAAGGAATAGTGCCAAAGTCAAATTCGTTTGCGCTTTCAGCAATGCGTTTAATTAAAATCCTTGTTCCGGTTTCATGCGTAAATTCGTTATTAAGATTTTTACTATGATAATTTTTCAAGCATGCCTTTGCTTCTGGTCCGCAAAGTACGGCAGTATCAGTAGCAGTAACTGATAAATAAAACTCTTTTTTCTTTACCTGACCATAAAAAGTGCTCCATAGATACGGTGCTGGGGTGCCAAATGGGTCGATCTCAACAAAATCATAAGAAAAAAAACCACTAGTAAAGTATTTTTCATATAGTTTTTTGATGGCACTCGCTTTTTTTATTTTATTTAGTTTTAAATTTCTTTTCAATACTGGAGTTGCAGCATCATTTGCTTCTAGGAAATCAATCTTCGCTAAGTTTCTGTTTTCTTTAGCATAGCGAATACCCCGGATTCCGCTAGCAGAAAATGCATCTAAAACAGTTAGTTTTTTACCAATAGCACCAACTGCAAGAGAGCAAAAGCTTCTGCAGAATTGCATTTCTGGGTTATAGAATACGTTTTTGGCAAGATTAAAACTAATAGACCCTTCTTTCATAATCTCACTTTTCATCTAAAAATTCCCTCAACGCAACAGTTGCATAGCTTCCAGCAGGCAAAGAAAATTTAAAGGTATTATTTGAGAAACTAAAATCTTTTAATTCAACTAACCATGCTCGTTTTGTTCCCTTAGAGCTGATCTCTGGTAAACTTCTTATTTTGAAATCCTCTTTTCTAATGCCCAACTCATCAAGCAATTCATTTTCTCTTTTAGTTAATTCTGTTTCATACCCGATTATGTTTCCGTTTCCATCCGATTTTTCAACATTTTTTATTTTTTCAGATAATAAAATGTTAAACATGTGACTTTGAAATGCATGGATAAATAAAAGCAAAATATTTCTTGGTAACTTTCTAAATGCGCCAGCAAAATCATTTTCATTTTCCGCAAGGTGTGCAATGACAGTTCGCTCTAGGCGAAGATGGGTTGGAAATTTTTTAAGTGCAGTCTCAAAATCACCAGTTGCCTGCAATTCTTTTCTTGCTAATTTTGCTTCAACATGCTCTTCTCCTTCTGAATCACAAATAAATGTCATCATTGCGTCCTTAAGTCTTGCACGAACTAATTTTTCTCCTATGATGTGCGTGTTTCTTCTAGTTGTACCAAATCTTTGCTCTCCAAAGTAATTTGGTATAGTACCATTTAACTCAGAGTAAATCCTATTTACAATTTCCTCTGCATTTTCTTTTACGCCTTCAACTTTAATTGTGAATCTATTTCCTAGTAAATCACCGAGCTTAACTTTATCGTTTGCGTACCAAGCGCCATTTATTCGAATGTCTTTAATTTTTAATTGTTCAACTTCTTCTTTTTCAATTCCAAAGCATGAGCAAAGCTGGGTGCTAATTGCAATCTTATCTTTAGTTCCAGCAAAATTAAATCTTTTAAAACTTATGCATAATTTTTTTGCAATTGTTTTTATTGCATCGCTTGTGGACCAATCACGTTTTTGGAGAATAAAGTGGACAAATTTATTTTCCTTAGTTTCTTTTTCTATTTTTTTGTTTATCTCTAAAATCTCGCCACTAGTTGTAATCTCCTCAACGATAAAATCCTCTGGAGAATTTTTTATAGTGCCGCCTATCCCAGGAGTCTTAGATATGTAAGATAATTCCATTTATATCACCCGTTAACAATAAATTTTTCACAGTCTTCAAACTGAATCCTTTTATTTTCATTGTTAAGATATATAAGAAGTTTTTCTATGTCCTTATTTTTGTAAAGGGCGACACTGTTTATTATCAGTACTAGAGTTCTTTCCTTATTATAAAAGTACAAATAATCTATTTCATCAAATGATTTGGTATACAGAACTGTAGCGATATTTTTTATCTCTATTTTTTGTGGTTTTTCTAATAACTTTGAATAAATGATTTGCCCTTCTTTGACTTCTATTCTTTCACTGATATAAAATATTGTTATTCCAGTAGTTAATATGATTATGAATAATAATATATTTTCGAAAATAGATGCCTTGTATAGTTCTCCACTTCCGAACATTATTGGGAATTTCTCGATAAAAAACCTTTGAAATATCTGTTCTAAGGACATGCCAGAAAACAAGACCATGGCAAAAAGCATACCCCCAAATATTACTAAAACAAAAAATAATGGAATTATTATAATTCCAGTATTATTTTTTCTAATTAACATACTATCTGAATTCATACTAACTTCAATCCTTTTATTCCTTCATATTTTTTTCTCTCTTTCGTGAATAAGAATGCATTATTTGAAATGCATATGGCAGCATTAAGAAAGCTATCCATATTTTTATGATTATATCCTTGTTCTTTAGATTCTTTAATTAAACGTGCAGCAATACTTGCAGATTTTTTATCAAGATCAAGAATAGTTACACTATTTATTAGAGAACTTGCGATCTCTTGTTTTCTTATTGCAGATAATAATTGTATAAGCGCAAGCGTAGTTATGCAAATCTCTTCTCGATCCGCATAGTATCTTAATTTTTCTACTGCTGCTTTTTCACCGCGTAAAAAATCAATAGCTACCTCAGTATCCAAACATATCTTCTCCATCTGTTATACCTCCTATTTTCTCATTCTTGCAAAGCCGTCGGTTTCTTTATGTTCTCTATAGGGACGTGGTCCATTGTTTCTCTTATGCCACGTCAGCCGTCTGATATATTCCTTATGCAAATAAAACCTAGGCTGATTGCTCATGGCCCACTGCAATCACACATACTTTCCCCACTCATGCATTCCTTTTTTTATTCCTTCCATTGCTTTTCTATCAAGGTCTTCATCATTAATACTACCTGCGAGTGATATTATATTCTTGCTTTCCTTTTCTTTTTCTTCCATTAAGTATCTAATTACTCCACTAAAACTTAATCCTTTGCTCCTTTTTATACGATATAACTCGGCGTATACATCGTCCATTATCGTTATTACTTTAACCATATGATCGCCCCATGCATTGTGCTGATAAATGTATTTAGTAAATGCATTTAAATGTTTCACTCGATCTTTACGTCAGTGTGTTTTATTCTAAACAATTGCGAATTATTTTATCAGACGTAAAAACGAATGTATTTAAATCAAAAACTATCGACGTTACTAAGTTAAGTTCCTCTCGAAAAATTTAGACAACATGCACAAAGCTGTTATGGTTGAGGGGAACCTAACAAAAAAAGGCGACCACACGTGAAAACGTGTCCCAAAGGTGATTTAAAATGGAAGATTTGGTAAAGAGTGTTATAGGAGAAAGTACTCCAGCAACAGATAGCAATATGGATGATGCTCTTAGTTCTGAGCAGATTAAGATTGTTACAGTTGGTGTTGGTGGTGCAGGAAATAATACAATAAATAGATTAGTCAAAGCAGGTGTAAAAGGTACTGACCTAATTGCAGTTAATACTGATAAGCAACATTTGAATCTGATCCACGAGCGCTCGAAAAAGGTATTAATTGGTAAAAGTGTTACGCGAGGCTTAGGCGCAGGTGGTTATCCTGATGTTGGTACAAAGGCAGCAGAAGTTGATCGTCCGCTAATTGAAAAAGAAATTGAAGGAGCACATTTAGCATTTGTATGCTGCGGTATGGGTGGCGGTACAGGTACAGGTGCTGCACCAGTTGTTGCACAGATTGCAAAAGAGCAAGGTGCAATTGTTGTTGCAATTGTAACTTACCCATTTAAGCATGAGCGTGTTCGATTGAAAAAGGCAGATGAAGGTATTAACAAATTAAAGAAATTCTGCGATTCAGTTATTATCTTGGATAACAATAGACTAGCGCAATTAGTTCCAAACCTACCAGTACAAGAGGCATTCTCAGTTGCAGATGAAATTCTATCACGTGCAATTAGTGGATTAGTCTGGACAATTACACAACCATCATTAATTAACATAGATTTCGCAGATGTTCGCGCAATCATGGAAGGCGGCGGTGTTGGTTTCATTGCAGTTGGCGAAGGTAAAGGAAATGACAAGGTAAGAAGCGCAAGCGAAGGCGTTATCAAAAACAGATTGCTTGATGTTGATTTCGAAGGCGCAAAAGGTGCATTAATCCACATAACTGGTGGAAGCGATTTAACATTAGGTGATGCAATTAAAGCTGGCGAATTGATTACAGAAAAAATGGACGCAGAAGCAAACGTAAAATGGGGCGCAAGAATAATGCAGAACTACGAAGGCAAACTAGAAATAGTTGCAATAGTTACAGGTGTTAAAGGCGCAAGCGTTGCAGGCGGCGGATTCCCAGAAGAGGAAACAAGCATGTTGCCTGTTTACACGTCAGACCTGGAAGTCCTTGGATAAATTCCAAGTTCTTTTTTTTCTTTTATTTTCTATTTTTTATAATATTTCGAATTCTCCAGTTTTTTTATTCTTTTTAACATTATTCCAAATAAAATATTTTCCATTCATGCAGATATAAACACCGTTAGGTAATGCCTGAACAAAAGCTAATGCACTTCCTAGGTTGAATAATCCATCTGAACTTCCGAATTTGTATGGCACCATTGCGCCAGTCAACACAATTGTTTTATCCTTTATTGTTTGCCCAATGGCTTTTGCTGTTTCAGCCATCGTATCTGTGCCATGCGTTATAACTATTTTGTTTTCCTTTGTATTCTTGCAGTTCTCCAGAATAATTCGTCTGTCAGAATCATTCATATCTAAACTATCGACCATCATTAACGTTCTAATATCTAATTCGACCCTGCATCTTCCTAATTTTAACATTTCATTGATATGTGTTTCTTTAAAGAACAAAGTACCATCTAATTCATTATATTCTTTATCAAATGTTCCACCAGTTACAAAAATTTTGATATTCATATTATCAACTATCCTGATCCTCCAAAAAAAGTCGGATCGATCTATTCACAACCAGACCAAAAAATATAATTGGTTGTGAATATGCGAAATCTACGAGGTAATAAAGGGCTAGGTACATTTATATTCTTTTCCTTGTATATCCTATCAATTCAAACTTTCGGGTTGCCAAAGTTTGATCAAAACGATCGGCCAGGGCTCAAGGCAGGTGAGATATATGTTTGATGATATTATTCAAGCTGCGAAACAAAATAACCAAACTGATTCTGTAGAACAAAAAGTAGTTGAACCTGTTGATGAATTTGATTCATCTAACGTTCGCATAAATGTAATTGGCGTGGGCGGAGCAGGCTGTAATTCTGTTGATAGGTTAATGCGACAGGGTATAAAGAGTGCGAGAACAGTTGCAATAAATACAGATGGCAAACATCTAAAATTTGCAAATGCCCATAAGAAAATTTTGATTGGTAAAACAATAACACGAGGCTTAGGCGCAGGCGGATATATGGATGTTGCCAAAAAATGCGCAGAATTAGACCGCGCTATGCTAAAGCAAGAAATAGGAGATGCAGAACTAACATTTATATGTGCAGGTATGGGTGGCGGAACAGGAGGTGGCGCAGCGCCAGTTGTAGCGCAGCTTGCAAAAGAACAAGGTTCAATAGTAATTTCAATTGTAACCTATCCGTTCAAACACGAGCGTGTGCGCCTAAAAAAAGCCCAGGATGCAATAAACGAGCTTATGAAATATTCTGATACGGTCATTGTAATAGATAATAATAGGCTTTCAGCCTACGCCCCAAACTTACAAATAGAAAAGGCGTTTGAATTTGCAGATAGTATAACCGCGCGCGCAGTATTAGGCATCTCTGATACAATTATGTTCCCGAGTTTAATGAACGTTGATTTTGCAGATGTTCGCGCAGTAATGCAAGATGGTGGGTTATCACTTATTTCGCTTGGTGAGGGCGTAGGTGTAGAGCGCGTAGACGCAGTTGTACATGATACACTACAGCACCCCTTGCTCGATGTTAATTATGAAGGCGCAAAAGGCGCATTGATCCATATAGAAGGCGGTCCTGATTTGACATTAGGAGAGGCAATAAAAATTGGAGAAAAATTAACAGAATCATTTGATGCAATGGCAAATGTAAAAGTAGGTGCAAGGATAGTTCCAGTTACGGATAAAGTACGTGTTACTGCGATAATAACTGGGATTAAATCACCTTATATTCTAAAAGGAGAGGATTCGTTAGTTTCTGAAAGTGAGGGAGCACTGCAATATTTATAGCCATGGGCAATCAGCAATGAGCAGTGGGCCAGTGCGTTTCGAGTCTCGTAGTGGGCTCAAGGCCGAAAGCTGATGGCTTAATTATTAATACCTAATAAAATTTATCCATGAGAAATACCGATAACCATGTCTTTGATTGAATTTAATCCCTATCTTGTTTTGTTCTGGATTTTTGTTACTTCTTTCATACCTGGTGCAATGCTTGCTTTGGCTTTGCTAAAGAAA